>Ga0209633_10000573_pt1 | contig 41920 bp, 41 predicted proteins | sample Cruoilmetagenom1_FD_187290 | JGI IMG/M metagenome (GOLD analysis project Ga0209633, IMG submission 187290) | Oil polluted marine microbial communities from Coal Oil Point, Santa Barbara, California, USA - Sample 1 (SPAdes) (version 2) | ecosystem: Environmental > Aquatic > Marine > Oil seeps ...
GATAGCGGATGCTGCCGTTCAAATTTGACAGGCGGGGATAGTCTGTCTCAGGAATGTCGATCCCGACCGCTTGATGAAGGCCGATCGCGAAATTCAGGAAATCCATTGAATCAAAATCGAATTGATCACGAAAGTTCATCTCGGGATCGATCTCATCGGGCTCAATATCCGGTGCGACGTCGCAAAGGACCTTTAGCACCGTCTTCTTTATTTCCTCGTCCATCATAGGGCCTTCGGTTGCTGCAAAAGCTCCCCTAGCGCGCGCAGGAACAAGGCGCCGCGGTGGCCGTTGCTGACACGGTGATCGCCGGCGAGGCTTAATGTCACCACACGGCTGACGCTCACATTGTCATCTTCTTGCCACGGCCGCTTGACGACCGTTCCAACGCCGACGATCGCCACCTGCGGGGGATAGATGATCGGAAATACACTGTCGACGCCCTCTTCGCCCAGGCTAGTGATGGTAATCGTCGCGTCAGAAAGCTCCGAGCTGCGCAGCTTGCCCGCGCGGGCGCGCATCACCAGATCACGGAATTCGCCCATGAGCGTATCGAGATCCTTCCTGTCGGCATCGTGCAGCGCAGGGGCAACAAGCCCACCGCCACGCAGCGAAATCGCGATACTAGTGTGGATGGCCTCGCTGTGACGAAATTCGCCCTCCACCCAGTAGCCGTTGAGTTCCGGAAAGTTGCGCAGCGTCTGGGCCATCGCCTTTATGTAGAGGACCCCGTGGATCAGCCGCTCGGGCACGGCGCGCGCGGCATTGGTCTTCTCCAGCCAGTTCATTGCCGGCTCGAGATTGATGGTAGTGCTCAAATAGTAATGCGGGATCTCGCGCTTCGCGTGTTCCATGGCCGCGGCGATCGCCTTCTGCGTCTCCGCCGCTTTCGGTCTCTTGAGCCTAGCCGGAGCGCCAGCCGCTTCGGCGGCGCTCTCCACGTCGGCGGCAACGATCGCGCCGCCCGGCCCTGTCCCCGTCACGAGGGAAAGGTCCACGCTCAGCTCTTCGGCCAGTTTGCGGGCGGCGGGCGAGGCGCGAAGTTCTCCTTCGGTACGCCGCAGGGCTACCACCGGTCTCGCAGCCTGGCGTACGGGTTCCTCCTCCCGCCTTCCTACCGGCTCTGCCTCCAGGGTGGGTTTCGCCGTTGGGGCCTCCTCCAACTCGCCGCGGATGATGGCGAGCGGCGTGCCAACAGGAACCCTGGTCCCTTGCTGAACCAAGAAATCTTCGACCACGCCTTCCTGAAACACTTCGATCTCGATGGCGCCCTTCTGCGTCTCAACGACGGCAATGATATCACCGCGCTGTACCGTGTCACCGGCCTTCACCAGCCAATCGGTCAACGTACCCGCCTCCATGTCAGCGCCGAGCGAGGGCATGCGAAATTCCGCCATCGGAACGCACTCCTATTTGCTAAGCAGGTTTTTGGCCGCAGCCACGACTTTTTCCGCCTGTGGGATAGCAGCCTGCTCGAGATGCTGAGGATAGGGTATCGGTACCTCTTCGCTGCAAACCCGAGCGATGGGCCCGTCGAGCCGCCAGAAGGCCTGCTCAACGATACGGGTGACAATCTCGGAAGCGAGGCTGCCCGAACGCCAGCCCTCATCCACGATGACTGCGCGGCGCGTTTTCGCCACGGAAGCGATAATAGTTGTGTCGTCGAGGGGGCGTAGCGTACGTAAATCGATCACCTCGGCCTTGATTCCTTCCCTGGCCAGCGCCTCAGCCGCCTCAAGCGTCTTCCAAAGCGAGCCGCCGTAGGTGATGAGCGAGATATCCCGACCTTCCCGCCGGATCGCCGCTTTCTCAATATTGACCGGCCCGGCGTTTGCCGGTAACTCGCCCTCCATGTTGTACAGCATCACATTCTCGAAGATCAGTACGGGGTCTGGATCGTCAAGTGCGGTCCAAAGCATGCCACGCGCATCTTCTAGCGTCGCCGGGGCAAGTACCTTGATGCCAGGGATATGGGCATACCAGCCTTCGAGCGAATGCGAGTGCTGCGCAGCAAGCTGCCTGCCCGCTCCGGTCGCCATGCGGATGACCAGCGGCACGCCGAACTGGTTGCCAGACATGTGACGAATGGTTGCTGCGTTGTTTAGAATCTGATCCATTGCCAGGAGGCTGAAATTCACCGTCATCAGCTCCACGATAGGACGCATGCCGCCTATCGCGGCGCCGATCCCCGCGCCGGTGAAGCCGGACTCTGACAATGGCGTGTCCCTGATGCGCTCCGGCCCGAACTCTTTCAGCAATCCCTTAGTGACTGCGTAGCAGCCGCCATAGCGCCCGACATCCTCGCCCATGAGGAAGACGCGTTCGTCTTGGTGCATCGCTTCGCAAATGGCCTTGCGAATCGCCTCGCGATAGGTGATTTGCACCGTCTCGGCCTTGATGATCCGTTTCGCCATCACGCACGCTCCGCATAGACCCATCGCGTCAGTTTCTCGACCGGCTCCCAACTCCCGGCTTCCGCGAACGCCACCGCTTCCTCGATCTCTTCCTTCACATCGCTCTCGATCTTCTCGATGTCCTCCGGATGCGCGATGCCGCTCTTTGCGAGCCAACCCTGGAAGCGTACGATCGGGCCTTTGCTCCGCCATTCCTCGACCTCTGCTTTGTCGCGGTAGAGTTGAGCGTCAAACATGGAATGAGCGCGGAAGCGGTAGGTTCGGCATTCTAGGAAATAGGGCTTGTCAGTTTCGCGAATGGAGTGAACTGCGCGTCGTGCCGCAGCCTCGACCGCGACCACGTCCATTCCATCCACGGCCTCGGTCTCGATCTGGTAACACGCAGCCTTGGCATGGATGTCGGTTTCCGACTCGCTGCGGTCAAGCGCCGTCCCCATAGCGTAGCAATTATTTTCGCACACAAAGAGCACTGGCAGACTCCACAGGGCGGCGAGGTTGAGGCTCTCATGAAACTCGCCCTCGGCCGCTGCGCCCTCGCCAAAGAAGCAGACGGTAACAACCTTTTCCGCGCGCATTTTATCCGCAAGCGCCAGACCGGTGGCCATGGGCAGTCCGCCGCCGACGATGGCGTTGCCGCCGTAGAAGTTGGTTTCGGCATCGAATAGGTGCATGGAGCCGCCTCGCCCGGCACTGACGCCCTCAAACTTGCCGTACATCTCGGCCATCACATTGGCCATCGGCAGACCGCGAACCAGCGCATGGCCGTGTTCACGGTAGGTTGCAACGATGCGGTCGCGCAGCTGGAGCACGGGGATGACGCCGGCAGCAATCGCCTCCTCGCCATCGTAGAGGTGCAGGAAGCCGCGGATTTTTTCTGTGGTGTAAAGCTCGGCGCACTTGTCCTCGAACATACGCACGCGGATCATATGTCGAAGAAGGTCTAGACAATGTGCGCGGCTGAGCTTCGGCTTGTCATCGCGCGCGGTCATTTTTCGTCGCTTTCCAGAGTCGAGATGTCGCCCTCAGGCAATCCCAGTTCCCGTGCCTTTATGAGGCGCCGCATGATCTTGCCACTGCGCGTTTTGGGCAGATTAGTGCGAAAGCTGATTTGCCTGGGGGCGACGGCGGGGCCAAGCCGCTTGCGCGCGTAGCCCAAGAGCTCTTTCTGCAGTGCGTCTGAAGGCTTGTGGCCCGGCTTGAGGGCGACAAAGGCCTTCACCAATTCTCCCGCGGTCTCGTCCGGAATGCCGATTACGCCAGCCTCGGCAACGGCCTGGTGCTCCATCAAAGCGCTCTCGACCTCGAAGGGGCCGACTAGATGGCCAGCGCTTTTGATGACATCGTCGGCCCGACCGACGAACCACAAATACCCGTCGTCGTCTTGCCTCGCCAAATCCCCGGTCAAGTACCAGCCGTCTGCGAAGCACTTGCGGTAACGCTCCTCCTCGTCAAGATAGCTGCGGAACATTGAGGGCCAGCCCGGACGCAAGGCGAGTTCGCCTTCAGTATCGGCGGACGCCACGGGCTCGACGCTACCGTCCTCCTTGCGTTCCACGATAGCAGCCTCGATTCCCGGCAACGGCCGCCCCATCGAGCCCGGTCTAATGTCCATTGCGCGGAAGTTGGCGATCATGATCCCACCGGTCTCCGTCTGCCACCAATTGTCATGGAACGGGAGGCCGAATGCTTCCTTGCCCCAAACTACGCCTTCGGGGTTGAGCGGTTCGCCCACGCTGGCAAGAAATCGCAGGGTCGACGTGTCGTACTTCCGGGCAGCCTCTGTGCCGGTCCTCATCATCATCCGGATCGCCGTGGGCGCAGTATACCACACCGTGACCTTCTGCTCCTCAAGCGTGCGGTACCAGCGCTCGAGGTCGAATTCCTCCTCGTCGACCACCAACGTGACGGCGTTGGTCAGCGGGGAAATGATCCCGTAGGATGTCCCCGTGACCCAACCAGGGTCCGCGGTACACCAGAAGATGTCGCCCGGCCGAAGGTCGAGGGCGAGCTTGCCGGTGATGTGGTGCGCAATGACTGCGGCATGAACATGGACCGCGCCCTTGGGCTTCCCGGTCGTGCCGCTGGTGAAGTGAAGAAGCGCCATATCCTCGGCATCTGTTGGCGGGATCTCGAAATCCTCGCTCGCTTGACGCAGCAAAGCGTGCAAATCATGAGTGCCGGGGATCTCTGTCGCCTCGCCGTTTTCGCCTACCAGCAGCACGTGCTCCAGCTCCGGAAGCTCTCCCCGGAGCGCTTCGATCTTGCGCCGGTACAGGCGCTCCGTTGTGACAATAGCCTTTGCCGAGCCGATCGACATGCGCTGCTTGATGGGCTCGGGTCCGAAGGCGGAGAAGAGAGGGCAGAAGACGCTACGGTTCTTGAGGGTGCCCAAGGCGGCTATGTAGAGTTCCGGAATGCGCCCTGCGAGCGAGAAGACTCGGTCGCCAGCGCCGATCCCTATACTCCGTAGAACGTTTGCGAAGCGATTGGTCTCAGTGCGAAGATTTGAATAGGTGAACGTAAGGAGTTCGCCGCTCTTCGATATCCAGCGGATGGCAGAAGCATCTGCGTAGGGTCCCGCGGCATGGCGGTCCACCGCCTCGTGAGCGATGTTAAGTCCGGCGCCTCCTGGCAATCCCTGCAGCTCCTCGCGTGCGGCTGCCCAAGTAAAGGATCCGTAGGCTTCCTCGTAGTCCACGAGGTTCGGCGGCAAAACATCGGTTTCATTGTGCTTGCGGATTGTCTTCCAAGGCATTGTCAGCTGTCCGGTCCGTTTCCCCTGATTTGGCCAGTTCATTTTGACAACCCCGTATGCAGATCCTTGCGCCAACAGATAAGGGGGCACCCACCGAGCCGCATTGACGTGCATCAAGATGGCCCGAGATAAAGCTAAGCAAAGCTAGATGGAGCGGCCGACCCATTGCTATCGCAGAGCGGGAATGGTGAGAATGACGATCCGTAATCTGGAGCATCAATTCATCCCGCGGGGGATCGCACTATTCGGCGCAGGAGGGAGGCCCCGCTCGATCGGCGTTGTGCTGTGTTGGAAGCCTTGAAGGCGTGCCTGTCTGGACGGGTCCAGCAACCGGAAGGAAACCATTGGTCCCATGTGGCGCCAATTCTATGAGCAGCCTCGTCGCACCAGTCCGAATGTGCGGCCCCGAAAGCCCAGAAGGTGTGAACAGCCGTGGAAATTCCAATCCTCAACTTTAGAGGAAGCGCTTGATCTGGCTCAATTGGTTTGGTGCTTTAAAGCGCTACACAAGACATGAGATTGCTTGCCGATACGGTGCGGGGAAGGAGAATATCCGCTATGCCACACAAGCGAATATTGTTCCACTCAGCGGCACGTGAAAAAATCCTTCGCGGCACCAGTGCGTTGGCGGATGCAATACGCGTTACGCTTGGGCCCAAATCCAAGTCGGTCCTGATGCAGAAAAAGTGGGGAGCGCCGATCGTTTGCAACGATGGCGTCACGATCGCCAAGGAAGTTGATCTCAAGGACCCGGAGGAAAACCTCGGTGCTCAGATGCTGCGGCAGGCGGCCGAAAAGACTGGCGAGGCCGTAGGGGACGGCACTAGCACGTCGACCATTCTTGCGCACGCAATCTTCGCTGACGGCACGCGCAACGTTGTGGCTGGCGCTAGCGGTATAGACATTAAGCGCGGCCTCGATCATGGACTAAATCTCGCCGTCGATGCGCTTCGTGGGATGTCAAGGCCGGTAAAGACACGAAAGGAAAAAGCGCAGGTCGCCACCATCTCTGCACATAACGACCCATCCATCGGCGAACTTGTGGCCGATGCCATGGAGGAAGTCGGCGACGACGGCGTCATCACGGTTGAGGAATCCAAAACCATCGAAACCATCCTGGAGGTGGTCGAGGGTATGCAGTTCGACAGGGGTTTTATTTCTCCCTACTTCATCACCAATGCTGAGAAGATGGAGGCGGTTCTTGAGGACGCCTACGTCTTCCTGTGTGACCGGAAGGTCAGCAACCTAAAAGATCTCATTCCCCTTCTGGAGCAAGCGGCAAAGAGCGGCAAACCGATCTTGTTCGTGGCCGAGGATGTCGAGGGCGAAGCACTTGCTACGCTTGTCGTCAATCAGCTCCGTGGCGTCTTTCGCAGCATCGCTGTCAAGGCACCGGGCTTCGGCGACAGGCGCAAAGCCATGCTCGAGGACATGGCGGTGTTAACGGGTGGACAGCTCATCTCCGAGGACTTGGGTATCAAGCTGGAAACCGTTGAGCTCAATCAGCTTGGCCGTGCAGAACGCGTCGTGTCAGACCGCGATAGCACGACGATCATCGGTGGAGGGGGGGACAAGGCTGCGATCGAGGTGCGCATCCGACAAATTCGAGCACAGATCGAGAATACCACGAGTGACTATGACCGCGAGAAGCTTGAGGAGCGGCTGGCGAAGCTCTCCGGAGGCGTGGCGGTCGTCCGCGTGGGCGCACCATCGGAAGCGGAGATGAAGAGCAAGAAGGAAGCCCTCGATGACGCTATCAATGCGACTAAGGCAGCGGTCGCCGAGGGCATTGTGCCTGGGGGTGGGCTTGCCCTGTTGCGCTGCACCAAAATTATCGCCGAGGAAGAAGCCAAGGCTGAGGGTGACGAGAAGACAGGCCTGGAGATCTTCCGTCGTGCGTTGAGCGCACCGACCCGCCAGATAGCAGAAAACTCGGCTGTCGATGGCGGTGTCGTGGTCGCGCGGATGCTTGAGAGCAAAGGCAATATTGGCTATGACGCCGGGCGGAACGAATATGTCGATCTGGTGGAAGCCGGCATCGTCGATCCCACGAAAGTGATGCGCATCGCACTGGAAAACGCTGTATCGGTGGCCAGTGTCCTATTACTGACCGAAGCGACGATGACAGAAATCGAGGAAGAAGATAAAAAACATCCGGTCGAGGCGGACATGAGGATGTAACGAGCGGACAATCATATCAGGCTGTAAGAGACGCTGATTGAATACGTCAGCTTCAGAGATCGTTGTCGCAAGAACCCAATGATTCCGTTCGGATATAATCCCCAATCCAGTAATCCGCTCAGAAACTCCATCGTTCTAGCCATCCGCAATATCGATGGAGTGCGGCTTATCCCAGATCCAGACGGTCATCGCAAAGAGCTGCGGGGTGAACTCGCAGCTAGTTCAGCCTTTGCCGGGAATGCAAAAAAACCCCACCAAAGTGGCTGGGCTCACGCAGAGCAAATTAGGATGATTGTGGGGCATGCAACTGCCCCAATTGGCTCGTTTCAGTTTCCGTGCGCCCATAACCCTTGGGCGGGCGACAGAAATCCAATCGACCTGAAACGGACTTAGCGCTGGGTGGTCGGTCGTCCTGCCTAGAGGAAATGTTTGATTGATGTCGGTTCCGAGAACTCCTCATCTTGCGGTCGATTGCGCGCTGTTCGACGAGGACCACCGTGTCCTCTTGATCACGCGGAAAAATCCCCCCTACCAAGGATGCTTAGCCCTTCCGGGAGGTTTCGTGGCTATTGGTGAACAAGTAGAGGATGCCTGTCGCCGCGAACTGATGGAGGAAACCGGTATAGTCGCTCAAGACTTGACGCTGCTCGGTGTCTATTCGGACGCCGCGCGGGATCCCCGCGGACACATATGCTCGATCGTCTATGTTGGATCTTCCTCAAACCTGGAGCCACATGGAGGTGATGATGCGGTTAGCGCAGAATGGATCGCGAATTGGCGCGAGCGTGAACTCGCATTCGATCACTGGGAAATTCTTGAAGATGCAGAGAGGTTCCTATTCGGAGCATAACCAGTCGAACTCTTATATTTAGCCCTCTTTGCGATTGGCATCCTGACATGAGATTTCTGCTTTGCTACCAAGCTCGTCGGCGCGTCCCTCATGGTGCAGGGTAACAAGGCGCCGGACACGGGCGTCGACCCTGGCCCTCTTCCGCGGAACACGATTGATGTACGTCAAGGCCCCTTGCTCCATGCCAGTCTACTATTTGGACCTTGTCCTATTGCGGAGTAGCTCAAATGACCTCCGACCCAACTTCATCACTCACCCATGACGAGGTGACGCATCTGTGCGGCGACATCCCGGACTGGAAAGTTGCGGCGATCGTCAAGAGCGGCGTGAACGCGGATGAGCTTGAGCTTGCGCTCGCCTGGGCTTATGGCGAGAGCGATGTCGCTGGTGAGGCCCGTCTACCGCTCAAGGGTTGCGCAGCGCAGGTTTACGAAATCCTCGTCGGCGACCAAGAGGCATGGGAAGGAAACCGCTGAGAGCCTATCCTTCGGCGATAAAGAAAAAACCATCGCAGCAAGTAACGATACCAGAACCAGTGCAATCTCGGGCGTTATGAAAATCTCCCGGTTATCAGACGGCATCTAACGGTTTTCTTACGACGATTGTGGCGGCGGATTGCTCAATTGTAGATGGAATGGCAGACATGGGAATCAGCTCGTCTGGCTTCGTCTCCTAGACTCTTCCGCAAATGTTTCTGCAAAGCCGCAAATACGACAATTCTGCAGCCCCCGCACTGATCTATGGTGCATTAGGGCGCTTATCTCACGTTATCAGAAAAATGCGATGGTTCGGCCTTGCCCACCCGCTCTGGCTTTCTCATACACCAGCCACGCGGCCGCGAGATCTTGAAAGGCGAGACCCACGCTGCCGAAGATGGTGATTTGATCTGGTGAGCTACGGCCAGACTTTGCGCCTGCGATCACTTCGCCGATTTCGGCGTGAATAGCGTCCGCATCCAATCCAACTCCGCCGATTGCACCCATTTCAATCGCCAGGTCGCGGTCATCGCACACAAACAGGGACTTGCGGATCAGCTCGGCATCGACTTCGGATTCGTTCGGCGAATCAGGTCCGATCGTGGTGATATGGGCACCTGGGGCAATCATGCCGTCAAATAGAAACGGCTCCGTGGCCCACGTGCTTGTGATAACAATATCAGCCCCCTCGACCGCCGCAGCGACGCTTCCGACAGAGCGTATCTCGCACGCAATACCTTCATGATGTTCCGCGGCATATCGCTCCGCCGCATCCGGTGCTGTATCAAAGACCGACACGGCGCTGATTTCTCTGACAAGTGCAAGAGAACTGAGCTGCACGCGGCCCTGCGTTCCCGCGCCAATGATAGCTACGCGTGAGGCATCCTTGCGTGCCAGCGCATCGGCGGCAATAGCGCCCGCCAGACCGGTTCTTAACGTGGTGATGTGGCCCGATTCCAGCACCGACAAGAGATCGCCAGTCTCAATATCGTGCAGCAATATAACGCCCTTTATGGCTGGATCAGCGTCGGGGAATTTGGCGTTGACCTTAACAGTATAGGCCGGAATGCCGGGTAGGATGCCGGGAGCCAGCACCATGCCGCCGGCCCCGGTTGTCACGGTATCCGGCAATACCACAGGAAAGCGCCGCGCAGGCACGGATCGCTCCATCGAATATTTGACGAATGCCTCGCGCATGCCAGGCAGCAACTCGCGCGCATCGAGCAGGCCACGGATTTCCGTAACAGTCAAAACTAGAGTCTTAGGAGTAGCCATGTCACCGACAGCATAGTTTCTCCCAAACCCGTTGCATATGCCAAGCTTTGCGGATAAGCGACGATACCCTGAGAATGTGAGCCTGACTTTTTGGCGATCATAAATGATCAAAAAACATAAACGACCGAGCGCCTCGCCGCCTTACTGTGCCGGCCGCTTTTCCCAATGGGGGAACTTATCCAGTCGGAGAGAGACATGCAGAATCTGATCGGCGGTCACGTCGAGTTCATACTCTGCCATGTCATCGCTCCACATTTGGCCGCCGACATTCCTCGCGGCGGACGGATGGTTTTTCCTCAAGTTCGCAAATCGAGTACGGTCCTGCCTAGATTTCCTGGACCCCTTCGACCATGCTGCCATAGCCGAGCTTGTCTAGGGCATCGGCCCAATAGTCAGCAACCAGCGGATGGTCCAGGAGATACTGGCTTGTCGGAACCTCGCGCCGCTCTTCGGCCAGTTTCAACATCTCCGCCCACTCTTCGGGCTCCGCATCGCCGCGGCCGATCCACAGGAGGGCTACCAGTTCGGCCTGCTGGCTTTGGTTGAGGCCGTCGATCTCTTGGATCACTTCCTCCCGCGACAAATCATCGGGAATGTCTTGCAGTGTTTCGGGTACTTGGTCATCGGTAGGGTTCCCACCGGTGTCGGGGGTTACGACCCCCTCTTCCTTTGCCATGAGCGCCCGCACCTTGAGCACGAGCATACGCAAAAACGCGGGGTTGACGGTAAGCTCAGTCATGCTTGCCTCCTTTAGTTGTCTGTCGTCATCGGACGAGAGGTTTTTTGGCGCGCCGGGGGCGTCACCTTCGGAGAAAAATTGCTACATCCTGACTTTAGGCCCATGGCATCGTTAGGAGCACGTGCTGGAGAGCATGGTGCAGCCCAATGCGAAAACGATGATCGCGATTGCGGCTAGCAGCAACCAGAACGCTACCTTTGCCGTCAATAATTGTTTGCGTGTCATGCCGCCGAACAGCCTATTGGTTGGTACCCATTGCAATGATCCAATTCGCGGCTTGGCGCTTTGACATCGATCAACGCATCGGTGTGCGGGCCCGTTAAAATCAACCTTGCATGTCAATCCCTGAGTTATCGAGGAGTAACCAAAATGGCCCAGTCCCTGATTCCAGGCCTGTGGGGGAAGTCTAAAAAAGGCGACGACATATTCTCATCGCTTCATCATGAGATCGACCGCGTGTTTGACGAGTTTACGCATGGCGAACATTGGCCTTTCCCGGCCGCATTGACCAAAAACGGCAAACTGTCTCCGCGCATTAATGTCAGCGAGGCTGACAATGAGATTGAAATAACGGCGGAACTCCCAGGCGTTGAGGAAAAAGACATAGATGTCAGCCTTTCAGACGACCGGCTCACGATTAAAGGCGAGAAGAAATCGGAAACTGAAAAAACTGAGAAAGACTTTCATCTGGTCGAACGAACTTACGGATCATTTGAGCGCACGATGCGCCTTCCTTGTGAGGTCGACTCAGACAAGGTGAAAGCCGAATTCAAGAATGGTGTCCTCACGGTCACCTTGGCAAAGTCACCGGACGCAGAGGCGAAAACCAAGAAAATCCCAATCAAGGGCAACTGACGTCCTTCGCCTTTCTTGCGGCGGGTTGTCTCAACCCACACTTACTGCCCGGTCATATCCCCCCTTTTAATGGCCGGGCAGACTTTGATTTGGTAAAGCCGCCCGAGAGGATCATGACTAAGAGACTTCCGCTATTGGCACTTAGCGGACGCTCAGGATCAACAGGCGGCACGGCTGCTTTGGGAAACTAAGCGGAAGTTCGGGCGACCAATGTCTGCTGTTGGCGGTGAAGCGGACTCAAATGGTTGAGCCACGCTATGTCGGCTTCTGACCCGAAGCAGACATCTGTAGTTGGCAATCAAACCCAGAACAGAATAACTCTGCAAATGGTGCAGAAACCCAGGGCGCGTCACTTCCACCTAAGCCTCGCGCAGCGGCGTTTGGGTTGTAAGACCGAGTTTGACCATCGCCTGCCATCCCTCCTCAGCACTGTCCACAATTTGAAAAAGGGTCAAGTCGCTCTCACTGATGGTTCCAAGCTCAGCCAGTGCTGCGAAGTTGACAATTTCTTCCCAGTAGCTGCGGCAAAATAGGACGACCGGCATCGAGGGCGTCTTGCTCGTTTGTTTCAGAGTGAGGATCTCGAAGAGTTCATCCATTGTCCCTAATCCGCCCGGAAAGACTGCAAGAGCGTTTGCTCGCATGGCGAAATGCATTTTGCGGATGGCAAAATAACGGAATTGGAATGAAAGCTCCGGTGTCACATATTTGTTTGGCTGCTGCTCGGTGGGCAATCTTATGTTGAAGGCAATGGTCGGGGCACCAGCCTCCGCCGCTCCACGATTAGCGGCTTCCATGATACCCGGTCCGCCTCCTGTGGTGATAACATTCTCGCACATCCCATGTTCAGATAAGAGTGCGCCACCTCTCTCAGAGGCAATTCTCGAGAATTCGCGCGCCTGCTCGTACCAGACCGCGAGTTGATTGAGCTTTTTCTCGATTGCCGGGCTCTTCTGTCTTTGTGTGCTGTCAACACTTCTTCTCGCATCTCCGGGAGAAAGCGCTCGCGAGCTACCGACAACTACTATGGTTGATTTGATGCCTCGGTCACGTAGACCCAAATCAACGTTGGCGAATTCGAGAGCCAGGCGATGAGCGCGCATTTCATCGCGCATCAGAAAGTCGAGGTCCTCGAATGAGAGCGAATTGTTCTGCATTCGATCTTTTGATCCGTTCTCCGGCACGGGCATCCTTCCGACCTCTTCATCTGTCACAGAAAATATTAGCCACTATCCCCGGACGGACGCCAAAGCCGTTCGCGGGATCTTCTAAGTGAGTCAGCAGTTGCAATATAGCGCCTATGACCTTGTGTATTGTACAAGCGGCAGAGATCGAGATTGTCGCTGCCAGGATTCAACTCACTGTCTCCACACAACTCCGCGGCGAACTTGGCCATGCTCGAATGTTCTGAAGGATCATGCGTGGACTTGATGCGTCACATTTGCGGGGGTCTGCGTTACCTCCGAAAGCGGACATTTAGAACTTCGGTCTGTGAGTTTCGCTCCTGACCCATCACGACCATCGGGATGGGTGACTACCCGCCTAGACCTGCACCAACTCAGTGTGTCCAAATCCTTTGCTATAGTCGAGCAGAGAAACGATTTCCGGGTCTATGCGGAATAACGCAAGATCTTGCGCGTCGGTTGTCCGCGAGAAGAAAGTCCGCGATCTGGGGAAACTTTTCGGACATCAGGCTGTCGACTTTCTGCCGCTCTTCCGGATCGGATACGAGCGATGCGAGCCCTGCCATGGACAGGCCCTCAACCTCGGCCCAACTGTCATAGTCGCGGTTTATGGTCAGGGAGATCTTGTTGTTGGCCGCAATGTTGCTGGCCTTCTGCGAGTCTGCGGCCGTGCCGAAATAGATGGTGAGCCCCTCATTGACATAGCTCACCGTCGTCGCCTGCGGGTACCCATCCTCCCGCATCGTCGCGATCGTCATATCGTCAACGTCGTCGATGATGGAGATAATCTGGTTGCGGATTGGCTCATCCATGACGCTTGCTCCGGGATCCGTGCAAACCGGTGCATCTGTAATCAAGCGCAGGACGACCGGCCATGTTTGTTGCGGCGTAGACTCGCAACTTTGAGCGCGGCCAGCGTTGATACACATCAAGGACGCCCCCCGAACTTGCCAAGTAGGGTAACAACTCTCCAAAGGCATCGAAGTCAGAGAGGCCACGCGTCATGGTATCGATCGAGAATGGCTGCAGGGCACTAACCGTGTGGCGTCAGCCGCTGCGGGGGCTGATCGTCCTCCTCGTCACCATTGTACTGGCCGGTGTTCACGCGCCCCAAGCTTCCGGACAGTCGTCGGAGGGCGAACGCGAAAGCGTCACGCTGGAAGGCAGCCACACCGACATCCAGTTCCTTGCGGCACGGACAGTACTTATCAAGGCCAAGGTCGCCGACGACGTGTTCGCGGCTGGTCGCGACGTCACGTTCGAGAGTGCCACCGTAAAGAACGCAGTCGTCGCCGGCTATGATGTTGAGTTTCGCAGTGGCAACGCAACGGACATGATTGCCGCTGCGGCGAACCTCAAAATCTCAGGCGCCATTGAAGACGATCTTGTCGCCGCGGCAAGATCGATGCGGATCACTTCACAAGGAACCATCGGCGGTGATGCGCGCCTGGCCGCCGAGACGATTGACCTGGAAGGGCGCATCAGCGGGAGCGTGCGCGCCGCCGCGCGCCGCATTACCATATCCGGCGAGATTGCCGGAAAGGCGGACTTGCTTGCAGAGCGAATCGTAATCGCGCCCGGCGCTAACATTGCCGGCGATCTGATTTACCGCAGCGGAGCCAAGCCCGAAATCGCCGAGGGCGCGACGATCGGTGGTGAAATCCGGCGGGTCGAGGTTGATATGCCTGATCCCAGATCGTTTGCACGTGCCATAGTCGGCATCGGCCTGCTCATTGTGTTCTCATGGGCGCTCGCCATGCTCTTACTCATCGCCGTCGTGCAACTGGTGTTCCCGAACTTCATTTCCGACGCAGCCGGTGATCTCCAGGACCATCCCTGGTCCAACCTCGGATTCGGCGTCGCGATTCACCTCCTTGCGGTTGTTCTTGGCGGATTGTTTTTTGCCTCGATCGTCGGGATCCCCATCGGTGCGGCTCTGACGATGGCGACCGCTGTCGTATGGCTGCTTGGCCTGGTGACGGTGAGCGCCTGCATCGGACTGTTCGTAAGAGGCCGGCTGCGCCGGCCCGTTGACATTCGGCCCCTTGGCCGGATCGGCTGGGCAATCGCCGGTGCCATCATCCTGGGCCTCATTGCCCTTGTGCCCTTCGTTGGCGTGGTTGTTGTCGGCCTTGCGGTTGCCGCGGGATTTGGCGCTGCCGCCGCTGAATTGTGGGGACGCTTGCGAACAACTTGAAGCAGGCGGTGCGCGTAACTCGTTACTCAGTCAGGCTGCGCTCGTCCGGGGAAATGGCCGGGCCAATAATTAGACCTGATTCAGCGCAGCGCAAATAGAATGACTGCAGCGATTAGAAGGGCGGTTGTTCCCCAAAACGCCGATGAAATTCTCGTTTGAAGCTTCATCTCACCGTTTCCCTAATCATAGCAAAACTGTTCAGAAATGATCTGGCTGCTTGGGACGCCAAGATCCATGAGAGCGCCTTCGACAGCATCGAGCATGGGAGGCGGACCACAGACCAGATAGAGCCATTTGTCAGCGCCGTCGAAGGAAAAAACCTCAATTATCGTCGCGGCATCGACCTGCCCTGTTAGGCCTTCCCAATCCTGCTTCGGCTCCGAGATAACGTGAATGACTTGCGATTTCGCTCTGCGCGCAATCTGGTTCAACTCGCCTCTGTACACGATCTGATCGCTCACCCTGTTGCCGTACAGGAGAACCAGCGGGCGCGGATCGTTCTGAATACGCATCTGCCGGGCGATGCTCAACAGCGGCGCAATGCCGACACCGCCGGCGATCAGCGCAATGCCCTCACCTGACCGACGCTTCAAAGTGAGATTTCCGTGAGCCCCGTCCAGATTCGCAACCTTTCAGGATATGAGGTGTCTCTTGCCGCATTTTTGCTCATGGATACATTCTCCGCGTTTATGAGCCCGATCAACCCGACGGGTTCAGCACCTCATCAAGGGCCTTCAGAAAGGACTGCATCTGTTTGTCTGACATACCGACAGATCCTTTTTCGACGATTGTGGAGAGAATTGCCGCGCCAGTTCAATGAGTATATTTGGATTGATCGGACAAGTGCCATCACGCCGCTCCCTGCCGGGCAAATCAAGGGCGTACCGGACACCTATCCGTTCGGCGTTTAAGCCTCATCGAGACGATACCATCGCGTGGAAGTTTCTGCGTCGAAAGGACTCGTCAAGCCCGAACTGATCACTAAGCCTCAAACAGCCGGGCCAGTAAGCTTCTGAGTTGCGCGCTGCGCCAACCCTTTCGCGTGTTCGACCGTCCTTGCGATGGCCATCAAATTGACGCCGGAACCGCTCTCGATTCCGAACGGCGATAGAAACACGATGCCATCCTCTGAACCTGGAACCTTGAACAGATCACTCCCCATCATTTCCTGCGCCTCAACCATCGTGCGAGGCTTGAAGTTCATATTGGTCAGCTGCACGATCACAAAAACCCACTTTTCCAGATCTTTCACAAGGCGATTTGCGAGCGTCATAGGCATCGATACACCACCCCACCGGCCATTGCATTCGATCCAGTGCAATTCGGCATTCTCATGGTCGTTTCCGGCTATAACCGCATCGAAACTGCACCGTCCGAAATAACCCAGGTGCTGGAAAAGTGTCGCAAGCACTAAAGCCTCATGTGCGACCTGCTCCTCCCAGTGTTTCTGAAGCGCGGCAGGAACCGAGCCGACGAAAGCCCCCTCGGCGCCCGCAACAACCTGCTCGTATATGCCTTCCAGGATGGGCGGGCCTTGTGTGCGTTCAGGTATCCAGGTCTGAACTGAAGGACTGGCGCTCACAGGAGAGTCCCAGACTTCAACCAGCAGCGGAAACCGGCCACGCCAGCCAATCGTTTCCAGAACAGATAATAGAAAGGTGCGCAGTTCTTCGAGCGTATGGTCTCTTATGTTTGCCGCGTTGAGCGAGATATTTCCAAGAGAACCGGCGCTATCAGGCACTTTTATCACCACCCGGTCGGCTTGCCGCGCCAGACGGCCAACCTGACCGGCGAGGGCTGCTGGGCCATAAACCGACCGAAATGCCGGTTGAGCATGGGCCCCAAGAACCTCGGAGACCCTGCGGGCGAACCACACTTTGTCATTGATCCGACGGGTCAATCGTGGTGGTGGCGCAGCGACCCTCACGGGGATTCCTGCGCGTTCGGCAATCGCGGTTGCGAGGACCCAAATACTACCCGTACCCATATAAGGCAGGATGGTCAGCCCCCCGGCCTTACCGGCCTTAGCGGCGATGGCATTGAGGGCATCAGGGTGAAGAGCACAGCGCATCGCCAACGGCACGTGCTGGTTGCGAGGTTCTGCTGGCAAGGTGAAGACATCCAGCGTCCCCAGTCCCAGGACTTCGTTGCGGTATCGCTCAAAGGCAGCGTTGTGGCCTCCGCTGATCAGCAATATGTCGCCGTCGGCAGCTAGCATCGAAATCCGATACTCATGGATTTCCGATCGTTGCGGATCGGATAAGGCTATCTCACGATCATCACCGATCAGCAGCGCAGGACCTTCCATTAGCCCCGATCCTACCCCGGCTCCAAAAACACTCGTCAATACAAGTGCAGGTTCGTTGACTACAAGGCGGTCTGCGATTTTCTCCAACCGCTTGCGCTCTGAGGTGGAAATCGACGCGGAGTATCTTGCAACGATCGGAAGTGCGTCCCGGCCGCCCGGCGCGAAAGCACCACCAGGACATCCGACGAGACCAATCATGACCTCACCTCAAATAATACAGTTATGTGGATCAAGCCTGATAGAAAAGGACCTGCATAGCCTTGATCGTTGTCAATTCGCGAACTTTCCGCAGAGGATAGGTTTCAAACCGATTTTGTTCGCTGCATTACGATTTTGCTCAATGGACAATCTGCATGTGCCGCCTCTATGGGTTTCATGCCAACGAACCGACGCGCATCGAATGCAGCCTCATTCATGCGCAAAATGCGCTGATGGAACAGAGCATTCGTGACCAACATGGGCTGACCCATGGGCATGGCTGGGGCGTTGCTGGATATCCGGACGGTTTGCCCTTCGTCGAAAAGCAAGCTTGGGCGGCATATCACGGCGAGCATTTCAAGAAGACTGCCTCGCGGGTTTATGCACGCACGGTTATAGCCCATGTGCGCCGCGCGACAGTTGGTGCGCCTTCGATCGAGAATACCCATCCCTTCGAACATGGCCGTTGGCTGCTTGCCCACAACGGCACCATCGGTGCATTCGAGCAAATACGAGACCAAATGCTTGAAGCGATGGACCCGCTCCACCGCAATGAGATACACGGCAATACCGATAGCGAGCACATTTTTCGTTACTTGCTTTCGCTTGCCATAAAGGCGCCGGAAAAGGAGCTCCGCCACGTCTTGCATGACGGGCTGAAGCAGATCGTCCGCTGGTCGCGCGAAGCGAACTCGGAAGCAAAAATATCTCTCAACATACTCTGGACTGATGGAGACCATCTCGCTGGATCAAGACTAAACCGCACACTGTGGTTTCTGGAGCGCGACGATATTATTCACTGCGACATATGTGGCCAGCCACATGTGCATCATGATCCAAAGAGGGATTACCGCGCAGTGGAAGTCGCGTCCGAACCGATAACGGATGAAAAGTGGCTGGGCGTTCCAAATGGTACTGTTTTCAGCATTGATCCCGACGTCCGGATGCATTTTGAGCCAATGGATGCGGTACTTCTGGAGATGATGGAAGGCGCGCCAGACGAAGAAGCGAGAGAAGAAGCGGACCAATCAACCAAATAGCTGATCGGACCGAATTTGCTTGCGGAAGGTCCACTTGGTTGACGCTGATCAATGCCTCGCACGGTCAGCAGTCGCAAGTTGCATACGAGAGCGCCGCAATCCAGGAGGGATATCATGTCACTTAGAACAGTTGTCGCTTGTCTGAACACACCGAGGAGTGCGCCTTCGGTTGCGGCATCGGCATTTGGGGTCGCGGAACGTCACCAGGCCCTTCTTGTCGGGTTGCATGTCATTCCGCGAGTTCCGATCTACAGTCTGGCAGGCACGGACATGCCGGCAGAGTATATCGACCGCGAAGAGCAGACGCTGAAGGAGCGCGCCAAAGAAATCGAGAAGATCTTCTGGCAGGCGACTGAGGCATCAACGATCGCCACCGAGTGGAGCTGTATTCAATCCTCAACATCCGATGAGGTGACGGCAATTGTGGGTTATGCGCGCTGTGCCGATCTGGTCGTTATGAGCCAGTATCTGGGCGCGACCGCCGAGATTGAGATGCCGTCGGAGATTGTGATGGGCATGGGTCGACCGGTCTTGCTCGTTCCTGAATTGGGTGGCTGGCAAAAGATAGGCACGCGTGTAGTCATCGCCTGGAACGGCAGGCGGGAGGCTGCACGCGCTGCGTTCGACGCGTTGCCGTTCCTTGTCAAGGCAAACTCCGTGCACATCCTGGAAATCAACCCGGGTAAACGTGGAGACGGTGAAGGCTTCACATCCGGCTCCGAAATTGCGGTCGCGTTGGCGCGACATGAGATCAAGGCCGTATCCACAACATCGCATCCGGTTGATACCTCAGTCGGCAGTGATCTGCTCTCACGCATCGCGGATGAGTCGTGTGATTTGCTAGTGATGGGGTGCTATGGGCACTCCAGACTTCGAGAGTTCGTATTTGGTGGCGTAACCAGAGAGATCATGCAGAACATGACCGTGCCGGTTTTGATGTCCCACTAAGCCGCGATTTTTGCGACAAAGCCCGGTTACTCTCATCCCCATCGGGTAAGCGACATAGCTCGGCGCACCCGCTCTCCCGCAAGCTTGATAGCAGCCGCTCGGGGCGCGAGTTTCTCGTCTCTTGCGTCCATAAGCACAGCCCGCGTGTTCAGACGCAGTTTTTCCTCAATCGTTGCAAATGCGCTGGTCTCAGTACCGCCGTGGTATTCGACCGATGCACAGATGACGCCGCCAGCATTGGCAATAAAATCGGGGACGGAAAGAATCCCACGTTCGTGTAGCTTTACCTCCGCCTCAAGCGTCGCCGGAATGTTGGCACCTTGCAGCACCATCTTGCAGTCGAGCTGGCCCACATTGTCCTCGCGCAGCACATCCGGCCGGGCCGCCGGGATCCAGATATCACATGGTACGGCTATAATATCATCACAGCTGAGTTTTTGGCCGTCTGGATAGTCAGCAACAGGCTTGCCGCCCTCTTTGTGAGCGACTAGGCAATCAACATCGATACCGTCCGGATTGGCGATCGTGCCGCGCGAATCCGACGCACCGACCAGCACTGCCCCCCGTTCAATCAGAAACTGGGCTGCATGCTTGCCCACTGCGCCAAAGCCTTGAATCGCCACCCGCGCACCTTTGATCGTAACATCGCAGAACTCCTGCGCTACCTCAGCCGCTGTCGCGAGACCGAATCCCGTCGCTCCGATTTCATCAAGCGGGATGCCACCCACTTCACGAGGTAGGCCGACGGAGCGTCCAATTTCGTCCCGGACCCAGGCCATCGCGATTTCGTCCGTTCCCATGTCGGGCCCGGCGATGTAATCGGTAAATTCGCTGATGGCGCATGCATAGCCCCGGATCACACTTTCCTTTTTCTCCAGCGGCATCGCAGGGTCAGCAAAAATTACCGCCTTCGCGCCCCCATGAGGGAGACCGGCCGCCGCATTCTTGAACGTCATGGCGCGGGCAAGACGGACGCATTCTTCGACGCTGACGTCGGGTGCCATGCGCGTACCGCCGATGGCCGGCCCGGCTGCTACGTTATCGATAACGAGTATGCCCTTTAGTTCGATCGCCGGATTGGCAAAGTGGATGATCTTTTCGGGGCCATATTCGTCGCAGAAACGAAATATTTCTTCGGTCATCTAGCCCTCCAAGTCCTTGATGATGTGCATGAGGAAGCGCGTGGCTTCCGCACCGATGACGGCGCGGTGGTCGAACGTCAAAGACAGAGGTAGAATACGACACGGCCTGATCTCACCGTCCGCAATTCTCGGTTCGTCGGTCATACGCCCGGCGCCCAGAATTGCTACCTGTGGCGGCAGGACTACCAGCGTTGCATGGCGCCCGCCGATCATGCCGAAATTCGAAAGCGTGATAGTCTGGCCGCGCAGCTCTTCGGGCGGCACGATTCGCGTGGCCACGTCTTTCTTGATTGTATCCAGTCCGGCGCGAAGATCATCCAGCGTCCGACTGCCCGCGTCGCGCAGGACTGGCACGAACAATCCGTCCTCAGTATTCATGGCAATGCCGATATCTATTGTTTTGTGCAACAGGCGCGCCTCACGCGTGCCGTCGTACCACGCGTTTAGCGCCGGCTCGGCGCTGCAAGCGGCAACCAACGCACGGACAAGCCGTATAGTTGCATCTTCGTTTTCTCGCCAATGGGCGATATTGGCCTCATCGGTAACGTTGGTCGTGGCGACCTGGGCATGGGCTTGCGCCATGTTACGTGCCATCGCCCGGCGGAAACCGCGCAGCGGCTTATACCCATCAACGCTACCGCCGATTGCCGCTTCTACGTCCTTGCGGGTGATTGCCCCGCCTGGCCCGGATCCGGAAATACTCGCGAGATCTACGCCGAGTTCGCACGCCAGCTTTCTAACGGCAGGAGCCGCTGTGACCTTGGTGCCAGATTGTCTTGCTTCGGATGCGGTTTCCGCCCTTGCTGCATTCTTGACCTCTTTCGGCAGCGTGCCGACAACCGCACCAGAGTCCCTGCTATCCCCTTCAGAATCGATATCGGCAAGCGGTGCCCCGATCTTTATTATGTCGCCGGGGTTTGCATGAAGCTTGACTACTGTTCCCGACCACGGCGCGGGCACCTCGACGACTGCTTTCTCCGTCTCCACGACCACGAGCGGCTGATCGGCAACAACGCGGTCCCCTGTGAGCACGTGCCATGAGATGACTTCCGCGTCCGCAAGCCCTTCGCCCAGATCAGGCAGTGTGAAGGTTTTCATGAGAATTCCATGCTCTCACGTGCGGCTGCAACGACTCGCGCCGCAGTCGGCATATAATAATGCTCCAGTTTTGGGAGCGGCATAGTCACGTCATAGCCGGTAACACGGCGGACGGGAGCGAGCAGGTTTGTAAGACCGTATTCTGCCAACCGCGCTGCAATCTCTGCACCAAAGCCGCTCGTATACGGCGCTTCATGAATGACGGCGCAGCGACCAGTCTTTTCAACCGAATTGAGGATTGTCGCCGCGTCAAGCGGTTTCAGCGTCGCAACATCGATCACCTCGGCCTCAATTCCCTCCGTGCTCAGCGTCTCCGCAGCCTGAAGTGTTTCAACAATCATTGCACCCCACGAGACAAGGGTAATATCTCTCCCCGCTCGCAACAGTTGGCACTTGTCCAGCGCAATCGCATTGCCTGTATCTTCCACTTCTTCCTTGATGGATCTATAGATCCTTTTCGGCTCCAGGAAGACGACCGGGTCAGGGTCGCGGATCGCTGCCAACAGGAGACCATATGCGCGCGCCGGCGAGGACGGGATCACGACTCGGAGGCCAGGGATATGAGTGAAAAGAGCCTCCATGCTTTCCGAATGATGTTCCGGTGCGTGGATTCCGCCGCCATATGGCGCGCGGATGACCATAGGGCACGTAATCCTTCCGCGCGTGCGAGTCCTCAATCGCGAGGCGTGGTTTAGCAGTTGATCGATTACCGGATAAATGAAGCCCATGAATTGGACCTCGCCGACTGGTCGAAATCCTTGCGCGGCCAGGCCCACGGAGATGCCGGCAATCACAGTCTCTGATACTGGTGTATCGCGGACGCGGTCTTTACCAAAACGGTTGATTAGTCCTGCGGTCGCCCGAAATACACCGCCGTCAATACCAACATCCTCACCGACAACGAGGACCTTTTCGTTTTCATCCATAGTGCGCGCGAGCGCGAGTGTGATGGCTTCAACAAGCGTCCGCTCAGTCATGCTCGTTCCCACCAATACGTGCGATTGCGAACTCGCGTTGCGCTCTCAGGTCATCGGGCAGTTCTTTAAACAGATAGTCAAATATTTCAGAAACCGGTTCGGGCTCGGTTGCCAGATATTCATCGGCGGATTTTTCGACCTCCTCCTTACAAACAGAAAGAAGTTGCTCCTCGTCTTTTTTGTTCCACGCATCCTGTGACACGAGATAGTTACGTAGCCGGGACACTGGTTCTTCCTTCCAGCGCTGTGACACTTCCTCGTCGCTGCGGTAGCGGTGGGCGTCGTCTGCCGTTGTGTGATCAGTTAGCCGATAGGTCAGTGCCTCAATCAACGTCGGCCCGTTTCCGCTGCGCGCACGTTTGAGCGCTCGGGCTACGGCATCCCTCACAGCAATCACGTCATTTCCATCCACCTGCTCACCGGGCATTCCGGCCGCTATTGCCTTCTGCGCCAACGTCTGCGCGGCCGTCTGTTTTTGGCGAGGCACTGAGATCGCCCACTGGTTGTCATTGATCAGGAAGACCGCAGGCACGCTCCAGACGGCGGCGATATTAAGGCCCTCGTAAAAATCACCCTTCGAAGTCGCGCCGTCGCCACCGATACATACAGCGGCGCGCTTCTCGTCGCGCAACTTGAATGCAAGAGCTACACCGGCGGCATGAGGGAAATGGCTCGCAACGGGAATTGAGACAGGGAAATCTTCACGTGGACCCTCAAAATTGCTACCGCGCTCATCGCCACCCCAGTAGAGAAACACCTCCTTCATTGTAACGCCGCGCCAAAACTGCGCGCTTTGTTCGCGGAACGAGGGCAACAGCACGTCTTCGGGGAGCATGGCGCTGGCAGCGCCGACTCCGACGGCCTCCTGTCCGAGTGAGGAGGGAAACGTTCCAAGTCGTCCGGTGCGCTGTAGTGCAATCGCCTTTTCATCAAAGATTCGAGTCAGGACCATTGCGCGGTAAAGCGGTATGAGCGCCGCTGGATCATGGGCGAAATCTGGCAATTCCTCTTCTACTGAGCCGTCGACGGCAAGATATCGTGTGAAAGGGATCGAAAAGGCAGCTGCGACGTTTGAAGGATCATTTTGCGGAGGCATGTCAGGCTACCTCCTCGCTCACAAGACCGAGTTCCTTCGCCATCTGTTCGCGCATGACGTATTTCTGGACTTTTCCCGTCACAGTCATTGGGAAATCTTCGACGAAACAAACATAGTACGGGATCTTGAAGTGGGCGATCTTGTCCTTGCAATAGTCCCGAATTTCCTGCTCTTCAACACTTTCACCCTCACGCAGCTTGATCCAGGCGCAAACCTGTTCGCCATACTTCTCATCGGGCACGCCAAACACCTCAACCTCTTCGATCTTGGGATGAGTGTAGAGAAACTCCTCGATCTCACGTGGGAATATGTTCTCTCCGCCGCGGATCAGCATGTCCTTAATTCGTCCGACAATCTGACAATAACCCTCTTCGTCAAGGGTGGCGATGTCGCCGCTGGCGATCCAGTGGGCCTCGTCGATGGCCTTTTTCGTGCGTTCAGGATCGTTCCAGTAACCTAGCATTACGCAGTAGCCACGGGTCAGCAGTTCGCCCGGGGTTCCGCATGGAACAACCCGTCCTTCGTCATCCACAATCTTGATTTCAATGTGTGGCAGAACGCGACCTACCGTCGTCACTCTTCGCTCAACGGGATCGTCCACAGAAGTCTGGAAACTGAGCGGACCGGTTTCGGTCATTCCGTAAGCGATGGTGATTTCCGTCAGATGCATTTCGTCCATCACCCGTTTCATGAGTTCGACCGGACACGGTGCCCCTGCCATAATACCCGTCCGTAAACTTGAAAGGTCGAAAGTCTTGAATTCCGGGTCGTCAAGTTCGGCGAAAAACATAGTTGGCACGCCATGAAGCACCGTGCATTTCTCGCGGTCGAGCACTTGGAGAACCGCGTGGACATCAAACCCCGCCGAGGCGAACACCATGGTCGAGCCATGGGCAACGCAGAGCAGTGTACCGAGCACCATGCCAAAGCAATGATACATGGGTACCGGTATGCACACCCGGTCTTTGGGCCCCAGCTTCATTTGCAATCCCGAAAAGTAGGCATTGTTGACGATGTTATGGTGGGTGAGCGTCGAGGCCTTGGGCGCGCCGGTGGTGCCGCTCGTGAACTGGATGTTGATCGGATCGTCGAACTGCAACATCCCCTCAAGCTCATTGAGCCGAGCCTGATGCTCCTTCTTGGCCATGGTCGGGATGTGTTCAAAATTTAGGAAGCCAGGGCTCCTGCCGCGTCCGAGCCGAATCAGCCATTCAAGATCAGGCAGTTTTTTCGATTTGAGCGTCCCTGATTTCGACTTCCCGACCTCTGGCAGAAGTTCGCCCAACATGGCGATATAGTCAGAAGTCTTAAGCTGTTCTGCCGTAATCAATGCCCGACAGGTAACTTTCTCGAGGGCATACTCAAGTTCCGCCAAACGGTAGGCTGGATTAATGTTCACGAGGATCAAACCAGCCTTCGCCGTTGCGAACTGGGTAACCACCCATTCCCAGCAATTGGGCGCCCAGATGCCGACGCGATCGCCTGGCGCAAGCCCCAGCGCAATAAGGCCGGCCGCATAGGCGTCGACCTTTTTCTTAAGGTCGGCATAGCTCCATCGGACATTCTGATGTGCAACAATCAGCGCTTCATTCTCCGGGAAGCGCGCCACACAATCGTCAAAACACGCTCCAACGGTCTGCCCGAGCAGTGGCATCTGGTTTGCGCCGTGAACATAGCTGGCGGTTTGCGCTTGGGCCATTGGTGATCCTCCGCACCCCCCGATGCTCAGCGAAAACACTAGCCTGAAAAGTCGACTTGAATTTTGACACACGTCAAGCCAGCAGGATGCGTGTTACGTTATCCATCATCACGGCGATTGGAGAACTGGCTACTGCATGTGACCTGCGTTGGATCGATCGCGTTTTCAGTTAGGGCGGTCTTTGGGGAGACATTTATGAATGGCAGGAACCTTACGCTGATTGAAGTCTTCGGCTTCAAGATCAAGGTCAACATCACCTGGGTATTCATTGCCCTGTTACTCTCTTGGGCGCTAGCGCAAGGCTATTTCCCAGCTGTCTATGAAGGATTCACGAAGATCACCTATTGGTGGATGGGTGTCGTTGGCGTGATCGGTCTTTTCTTGTCGATACTGCTGCATGAGCTTGCCCATTCCATTGTGGCCCGTGCCTTTGGCATGGAGATCAAAGGCATCACACTTTGGTTGCTTGGCGGCGTCGCCGAAATGGCGGACGAGCCCCCTCATCCGAAAGCTGAATTTCTGATGGCGATAGCCGGACCAATTGTCAGTATTGTCCTTGGGTTGTTGTTTCTCACCGCTTCCACACTAACTGCCGGTAACGGATTGACCCCGCTTGGTGCGGTCCTGCGTTATCTGGGCATGGTCAATCTGATTCTTGCGGCCTTTAACATGATTCCTGCGTTCCCGCTTGATGGCGGGCGTGTGGCGCGAGCTGCCCTGTGGGCTTGGAAGGGCGACTACTACTGGGCGACAGCAGTGGCATCACGTATGGGCTCGATCTTCGGACTTACTCTGATGGCCTTCGGTGTTATCGCGGCGTTGGCCGGTGCCGGATTGGGCGCTCTGTGGTGGGTTATTCTTGGCATGTTTGTCCGTTTTGCGGCTGACGCTTCGCGATTCCAAATGCAGACAAGACAGGCGCTGACTGGCAAATCAGTCAGGGATTTCATGACATCTGATCCCATTACTGTTTCGCCGGATGTCATCGTCAGTGCTCTGATCGACGACTGGATTTACAGACACTCCTTTGAATTCTTTCCCGTGGTCGAAGAGGGTCGGCTCCTTGGTAGCGTGAGCTTGCGGGAGGTTAGGCAAATACCGCCTGAACGGAGGGCCACCGTCCGGGTCGGTGAGATTATGCTACCCCCCAACGCCCGAAAACACTATTGATGCAGGAGCCAGTGCCTCGGACGCACTCACCAAGATGCAGGGCGCCGGTAATAGCCTGTTGCTAGTCACTTTCGATAGCAGTCTTGTCGGCGTCATTGCCCTGAAGGACCTCATAAGAGTCATTGCAATCTCGTCGCAACTTACGTCCGCCTGAGGCGCATGTACCAGCCCCGTCGGGCCAGAAACAACGACCAAAAGCAGCCGTTGGCAGCTTCGGGAGGCTGGCCGGAGCGAACAACCAGGCCAAGCAGATGGCAATGACAGATCTGACCAAACATTCCGCCCTGCCGAAAAATCCGCACGCCGCAGCCCGCCAGAAGGTCCTCAACCAGCTTGGCGTTCATCCGGAAAAGGGGCTCGCAAGCGCCGAAGCCCGCACGCGCCTTGCTGCGTACGGTCGTAATGCACTGCGCACGCGCAAGAGCATCAGTTGGGTCCGCATTCTACTCAATCAGGTCGAGAGTCCGGTGGTCTTGCTTCTGGCGGCTGCAGCACTTGTCGCGTTCCTTTTCGGCGAATGGAAGGAAGCCATCGCGATTGCCATCGTTCTGGCAATCAACACGGCCATCGGCTTTACCACAGAACTGCGTGCGGTCCGGTCCATGGAGGCGCTGCGCAAGCTCGGCTCGCTTGCAACGCGAGTTCGGCGCGACGGACGCGTCATTGAGCTGCCCGCGGAAGATCTTGTCCCGGGAGATATCGTTATTCTTGAAGGTGGCGACATCGTCACTGCGGACCTCCGTCTGATTGAGGCCTCCAATATGGCAGCGGACGAGTCCACGCTCACTGGTGAATCCCTTGCCGTGAGCAAGCGCATTCGCCCAATTGCCGCCAATAAGCCACTCGCGGAGCGCACGTCGATGGTATTCAAGGGGACGTCCATCACCCGTGGCAGCGGATTGGGCGTGGTCGTCGCCACGGGTATGCATTCCGAGTTGGGTCATATTTCCAGTCTGGTAGAAGAGGCGCAGCCTGAGCACTCACCGCTTGAGCGGCAACTGGAACGACTCAGCGGCCATCTCATCGGTTTCACGCTAGCGGTCGTAACACTCATCGGCGTGTTGGGCGTTGCCGCAGGCAAGGATCTGTTCCTCATGATTGAAGCGGCGATCGCGCTTGCGGTCGCAGCAATTCCTGAAGGCTTGCCGATTGTCGCTACCATGGCGCTGGCGCGGGGCATGTGGCGCATGGCCCGGCGCAACGCCCTGATTGAGCGGCTTGCCGCGGTCGAGACACTCGGCGCTACGACGGTCATTTTCACGGATAAGACGGGCACTCTTACCGAGAACAGGATGGTACTGACCGAAATGTGGCTGCCGGACGCCCGCGTGAAGGTTCATACCAAGCCGCCCGGGTTTTCAATTGGCGACAGTCGGGTGGCCGTCCGCGCGGTGGCGCACCTCGATGACGCCTTGAATGCGTTGGTCTTGTGCAACAATGCGGAGTTGGCCAAGCGCGGCAAAAAAGGAACAGGCGACCCATTAGAAGTCGCTTTGCTGCTGGCGGGGCGTATCGCTCGCAAGGAGCACGGGACGCTGCTTCGCAAGTTTCCCAAAGTGCGGGAGGTTGCCTTCGACTCCGACTCCAAAATGATGGCGACCGTGCACCGCGCACAGGGGCGCTTCATCGTGTTCGTAAAAGGCGCGCCCGAAGCGCTGCTGGAACACGCGACCCATTCTGCTGGGCCGGATGGCGCGAAAAAACTCACCAAGCACCAGACCAGCTTGTGGCTTGAACGCACAGACATATTGGCGGCGCAAGGCATGCGCATTTTGGCAGTTGCAACGAAGCAAACCGCTAATGCAGATGAATCCGCATACAGCAACTTGGTATTTCTTGGGCTCCTGGCGCTGCACGATCCGCCGCGAACGGACGTGCCAAAGGCCATACAGAGCTGCCACGAGGCGGGCATTCGCGTTGTCATGATAACCGGAGATCACGCAGTGACTGCGCGCAATATCGCAGCCGTCATCGGCTTATCGGATCCGGATGCGAAAGTGATCGAAGGGCGTCGCTTGAAGCCACCGGCCCGTATGTCGAAAAGTGAGTTGCGCAAAATGCTTGCAGCAAACGTTTTCGCGCGGGTCACTCCGAGTCAGAAGCTCGATCTCATCTCCATCTATCAAAGTGAGGGGGAAATTGTCGCCATGACGGGCGATGGCGTGAATGATGCCCCAGCTCTCAAGAAAGCGGATATAGGCGTGGCCATGGGGCAGCGCGGAACGCAAGTGGCCCGCGAGGCCGCCGCCATGGTACTGCGCGACGACGCATTCAGCACCATCGTCGCCGCCATTCACGAAGGCCGCGTCATCTTCCGCAATATCCAGAATTTCGTCACCTATCTGCTGTCCTGTAATTTGAGCGAAATTCTAATTGTCGGATTGGCGATCCTTGCAGGCTTGCCGCTGCCGCTGCTGCCGTTGCAGATTCTGTTTCTGAATTTGGTGACGGACGTGTTCCCGGCGTTCGCACTGGGCATCGGCGAAGGCGACAAGAACGTCCTCCAACGCCGACCGCGCGACCCCAGGCGGCCAATCCTCACACCCCCCTTGTGGGGAGAGATCATCGGGCATGGCCTCAGTATCACGCTGGCTACTCTCGGTGCGCTGATTGTCGCGCGCTTGGTTTTGGGATTGCAGGGTGATGAGGCTGTCACCGTCTCATTTCTAACGCTGGCATTTGCGCAGCTTTGGCATGTTTTCAATATGCGCGATCCACGCGCGAGCATGCTGGTCAATGCGGTGACGCGCAATGGATATGTTTGGGGAGCGCTGGCGCTGTGCACGGCTATGATCGTGGCCGTGATCTATATTCCTCTCGCTTCGGATCTTCTGCACCTGCACCGTCCGGATGCTCACGTCTGGGGGCTTATTTTGGGCATGAGCTTTGCGCCGGTCGTCATAGGACAAATCGGCAAGGAGATAGCGTATGCGGTCCATTTACGGCGCTCGACGCGGAAATGAATTTAGGAGCGTTTGCCGCAGGAGCAGAAGCGGGCACTTGATGGCGCAAGCGAAGCGCAATGCTAAACGCCCTTTCTCGGCAATAGGTCCACCAATGCGTGCAACAACCAGACCGCACCTATGGCGTTCCACAAGCGCGGCAATGGCTTTGGGCGTCACCGCGCCAATTCTCTCGAAACGATGGCGTGTGCCGGCATCAATGACCGCACGCGCCTCGCTATAAAGCCGCTCAGTTTCTTCGCTCTCCTCGGCGGCAATGAGCAAGACCACTTCCTCGTCGCCCTCCTTGGAAATTTCTTCAGCCGTATCGACCAGCAGGGCTACGTCGCTTGCCGGATCGAGCACCGTCAGGATCGACCCCCTCGCACGTTGTGCCTCGCAACCGACCACCACAAGCCCCGGGATTGTGGAGGGATCATCCAAAAGCTCGGAGAACATGCCCGGCGTTGCCAACGCCAGCGGCTCGCCCACAGCAAGAATACCGGCATCCTGCATCATCTTGCTCAACGCCTCTTTTGTCCGCCCGCTGATCACCTCAAAGTGCGCGGGGATGCGTGTGTCCCGTGTCAACCGCTCAAATTCGCGTGCCATTGCAGCGGATGCGGCATCCATCTCCTTACGCACCACATCCAAAGACAACGACCGGCTGCGGCTTCCGGTGAGCGATATCTCACGCGCGAACGGCAATTCAGCGAGCGCCAGCAATTCTTCATGCTCCATGAACAGGCCACGCAGCTCGCCACGAAACGTGTACGCAACGCGAGTGGCGGCCTCCAGGATTAGTGGGCTGGCGGCGCCTCCACGCATGCTGAGCACTACCTTGCCTCGCAGGTCTGTTTGTGTTTTCCGCACGCGCTTCACGTGCTCTTCTCCTCCCGTTTTGCCTCATCGCGAGCGCCGAATTTGCGTCGCGCTTCGGCGAAGGCAATCAATCTGTCTTCGACACGACGATTGATCGTTTCTTTTGGGAACCGCTCGTCCGCACCACGTTCTCCCGCCGCGAGTCCGGTCATTATTTCAATGCCTTCGTCTATGGTGGCCACGGCGTAAACGTGGAAACGTTTACGCTTTACCGCCTCAACCACATCCTCGCGCAGCATCAAGTGCACAAGATTCGATTTGGGGATGATCACACCTTGATCACCCGTGAGTCCTCGCTCGTCGCAAATATCATAGAAACCTTCGATCTTTTCGTTGACGCCACCGATCGCCTGGACCTGGCCATGCTGGTTGACCGAACCGGTCACCGCGATCGACTGCTTCAGTGGCACATCGGCGAGGGCGGACAGCAGGGTATAGAGTTCGGCAGACGATGCACTGTCGCCTTCAACGCCACCATAGGATTGCTCAAACACCAGACTGGCGGAGAGCGAGAGTGGTACCTTTTGTGCGTAGCGGCCTTCAATAAAGCCACGCAGGATCATCACACCCTTGGAATGCAGCGGACCTCCGAGCTCGACCTCACGCTCGATGTCAACAAGGCGCCCGGTTCCCATGCGTACGCGTGCTGTGATCCGACTCGGTCGGCCAAAAGCGAATTTGCCCAGAGTCAGAACACTCAGCCCGTTGATCTGGCCAACATGGGACCCGCGGGTATCTACCAGCATTATGTAGCGGGTGATCGACTCCTTCGCCTTTTCCCGAAGTCGGTCCAGGCGGAAGATGTTTTCCTGAACAGCCCGCGCGACATCTTCCGCTTTGATCACTTTGTGACCGGCCTCACCAGCCCAGTAGTCGGCCTCGCACAGAATGTCAGCGACGGCCTCAACTCTCAGGGTCAGCTTTTCGGAGTCCGCCGCCAGTCGGGAGCTTTCATCGATAATGCGTGCAACTCCGCCTGCATTGACCGGCCGCAACTCATGCCGTGCGACGACCGAAGCGACGACGCGGGCAAAAATACCCGCATTCTCTTCCGTATGGTTCATGGTGTCGTCGAAGTCAGCCGCTACCTTGAACAGGCTCAGAAATTCGGGGTCCAAGGCGCCTAGCATATAGTAGAGCATGCGGTCGCCGAACAGCACGACCTTCAGGCGAAGTGGTATCGGGTCGGGCTCAAGCGACACGGTTGAGACGAGACTAAGGTGCTCACCCGGAGACTCGATCGTGATCTCTTGGGCCTTGAGCGCGCGCTTGAGTGCTTCCCAGGCAAAAGGCTGCAGCAGCACATTGCGAGCATCCAGGAGAAGATATCCGCCATTTGCCTTGTGCAACACGCCTGGCTTGATCAAAAGAAAGTCGGTTACCAAGGTTCCCATTTGCGAAAGGTGCTCGACCCTGCCGACCAGATTGCCGAGGGTGGGGTTGTCCTCTTTGAGGATCGGCGCGCCTTCCGCCTCGCCATCGCCAATAACCACGTTCACCATATAGCGGCGGAAACGGGCGTCTTGTTCGATCTCGACTGAACGGGTTCCAACACCCTCATTGTCCTGCGCGTCTGACAAAAAGAGAGCGACATTGGCAATGAGATCTTTCTGAACTATGTCGAGATGGTCGATGATGTCCGCTCGATCGCCGAATGCCGCCACAGCCTCGCTTAGCGCGACCCTGACGGTTACCTCTGCAAGTTCGTCATTGAGATCGCGGATGCGTTTGCGCCGCTCCTTCTCGAGACGCGGAACTTCCTTCAATATGGTTTCAAGTTGAGACTGCAGCGCTTCAATCTTATTCTGAATAGTGTGGCGTTCCGATTCCGGGAGCTCGTTAAACACCTCAGGCTTGATAACTTTGCCATCGGCTGCAGGAGCCATGGCAAAACCGAGTGGCGTCCGAAGTATTGCAATACTCTCCGCCTCGGCCTGCTTGTTCAGCGCTGCGAAAGCTTCTTCCTGGGAACCATGCGTCTGCTCATCGATCGCGCGGCGGCGGCTCTGATAATCCTCGCTCTCGAACATGGCAGGAATGGCGGAGCGTAATTCGTCGATCGCATCAATCATGGTTTGCGATAATTTGCCGGCGCGGCCACGTGGCAAGGATATCGCGCGGGGTTTGTGGGGGGCGTCGAAATTGTTGACGTAAATCCATTCTGCCGGGGGATCCTCCCGCGCGGCCTTCTCTTCGAGGAAACCGCGTACGGCCGTCGTCTTGCCTGCGCCTGGCGGACCAAGAACGAACAAATGGAAAGAAGGTTGAGCAATGTTGGCTCCGAACCGGAGGGCGGCGAGCGCACGCTCCTGACCAATCAACCCCGTCACGGGTTCCAGTTCTGCCGTTGACTTGAATCCAAGGGACGACGGGTCGGTGTGACGGCGCAGACGCTTTGAGGGCACCGAATGAACGTGTGGGTCGGATGAGACTAGTTTGGGTGTTTTGGACATACTACAGCACCATTTAGTCATTGCCGGGCAAAATACAGGACAACCACCGACCCTACATAGATCATCAGCACACACGCCGAATCAACGCCCATACGAAAAATCTGTGGTTTTCGTCTGACAAGCAGACCGACGACATAGATGGATGTGACGAGAATTCCCGATATTAGGGCCAGGATTTCGGGCTGGCCGGCTGTTTGCAGGATCGGGCCACTACGGTAAAGCATGTCGGCAGGCAACAGCAGCGCCAGCATTATCAGATTGCTTCCAAATATGTTGGAGATGGCCATGGTGAAAGCTCCGATGCGGGCAGCAGCTATGGTGGTACTGAGTTCGGGGAGCGACGTTGCGGCCGCTAGCACTGTGACTCCGACAAAACTCGATCCCAGTTGAGTTTGGACGGCAATGGTCGCCGCAGCCTCGACCAGCAGCACGCCACAAATCAGGATCACTATTGCGGCCAACCCCGAACGTACCAGCAGACTGTTCGTCGACAGACCACCGAATTTGTCATCAATGGCCAGATTGGGTGACGGGATCATTTCATCGGGCAGGTCCACGGGCAGCCAGTCCCCCTGCTCGTCATACAAACGCAGCATCCAAACCGATGTTGCATAAGCTGTCGCAAGGCATACGGTTCCCAGACCAATATTGAATGCAATCGGCTGCTCGCCCGCAACACAGACGGCCAATAGAATTGTCAGCAGGACTATAAGCAACGCGGCTTCCATTGCATGCGTCGGTTTCCGCGGATAACTCGTCAATGCTCCGCGAACAATGAGGGCATCGGTTACAGCAAGAATTGCGGTCTGCAGCGTGATTCCGCCAAACATGTTGTTCAGCACCAATGAAGCGCTGCCCTTGATGGCGGCTGTAAATGTCGTTGCAATTTCAGGCAGCTCGGTGGCGGTCGCCAGAAATACGAGCCCGATGAATGCCTTGCCGAGCTTGAGACGATCCGAGATCGTGTCAGCATACAACGCCAAGATGCTGCCCGCAAACCAGACACCAGCTGCGGCCGTGGCGAAGATGCCGATATTAATAGCAAGTGGCAATTGGCTCGATGGCATTTTTTTAGCACTTAGCGGACGCTTGGGAGGCGTGGTCCCGGCGTCCGCTCCTGACCCAAAGCGGACAGACCATCGTCGCAACTGCGGCGTCTTTCGCTGAACGGGCACGGACGCAGCCCAACCGACGCGTGAAAGCTAGGTCGGGTTTGCAGAAATCACTTACTTTCAACCTTCGTTTCCGGGAATCTGGAACGCATGTAGGCAACCATCTTCCATATCGACTCGCGATCGAGCGTATCCTTGAAAGCGGGCATGTCGGTGCCAAATTGCTTGCCGCCAACGGAAATCGTCCAAAGGAGATACTCGTCTACGGCCATCGGACGTTGGATCATGAAGGAGAGCAATGCTGGCGAAGGCGATAGTGATTTGCCCGCGTCACCGTCACCCATACCCTTTTTTCCATGGCAAGAAGAGCAGTGTTTGGCGTAAATAACACCTCCTTCCGCAATGGTTACAGCTGTTGATTTCGTCGTTGATCGCGTGCCTTGATACGCCGCAGGAATTCCAGCATGCATGTAGGTCCAGTGCCGCTGCATGCGCGCGCGCATTTCGGGAAGCATACTGCGCGGGCCCCACATGGGCCGCTGCATCCTGCCCGGCTGCCAAAAGTCAGGACCGCGGGCGGAACCTGGCCCGCCTTGCGCCTGCACATTATGACCGCTAAGGCAGATTGAGCCGAGGGTCAAAAAGCTCGCTAGACCTAGAATGCGCCCAAGGCCGGAACCGATAAAAAATACAAAAGGCGGCATGACGCTCCTTGCTATGCCCAATTGATACTAACAGCCTGCCGGTCTGTCCGCACGTCTCAGAATTTCACCCCGGCCATCCGGCGGTAATCCGTGATGATCACTCCAACCCTAGGATAACTGAGTGGCACCTTGATGGCAGTGATCCAGATCAACCCTCGCTTTTGGCTCAGAGCAGCCGTTGAGCATCCTGCCCCTTTCGGGTGACTTCGCGTCGGCGAGCAATGCGGATCTCTCACTATCCAATGACTGCTTTGGGAAGCCAAGCGGAAGTTCAGGCGACCAATGTCTGCTATTGGTGGTGAAGCGGACTCAAATGGTTGAGCGGCGCTCTGTCCGCTAATGACCCGGAACGGACATCCCAATCTTCGTATTGGAGAGCGATCTCCAATCTCACTACCAGAGGTCAGCAATGACCATTCGCGCTGTTGTCTTAGTAGATCACGGCTTCTCCTGAGCCGCCATCGACCGCGATGCATTGGCCCGTGACCATTCCTGCCATCGGTGAGCAAAAGAAAAGCGTCGCGGACGCGATGTCCTCTGGCTGGATGAGCCGGCCAAGTGGAATGTCCTTCGTACGCTTGGCGATTATGGTGTCGATATCGGCATTCGCTTCCTTTGCCTCGCGTTCGAAGATCTGCATGATCCGTTCCGTCGCTGTATAGCCTGGGTGGACGCAGTTGACGGTCACGCCATGCTGCGCGGCGTAGCCTGCAAACTGCTTGGTGAAATTCGCAACGCCCGCATTCACAACGCCATTGGTCATCCGCAGAGGTGCCACGATACGCGCCGTCATTCCACCGATGTTGACAATGCGTCCGCTGCCTTGCCGCTCCATATGCGGCAGTACCAATCGAGCAATGCGGATGTACGCCATGAGCTTCACATCAATGTGGTAACGGAACTGATCGTCAGTCAGTTCATCAAATGGCGCGCTGGTGGAGGTGACGGCATTGTTGACCAGCACATCAATACGCTTGGCCGCGTCGATTGTTCCGGTAACAAGGTTTTCCACGTCTTCGAGGCGGCTGACATCTGCCTGAAACGGCCACGCTTCAACACCTCGAGCGCGGATTTCGGCAGCGGTTTCAGCTAGGCTCTCCTGCGTGCGCCCGCATATGGCAACATCCATTCTCTGGTCAGCCAGCATCAGCGCGATCGTACGCCCGATGCCGCGACTGCCGCCGGTCACCAGGGCAACCTTGTCCTTCAATTCGAAATCCATGGATCGTTCCTTTTCCTTACGCTCAAGGGCGTCGGACCCAATGACGCGGACGCGAAAAGCGCGTGCTCTAGGAGCCGGAAGGATACCGATGTCTGCGTGCGCGCCGGGTATCCGGGCAGCTCCTACGTGATCCCGATCATTCGTGAAACCCTTCAGTCATTTGAAACACTGTCGTAGAACGTTTGCGAGAGGCACAGCTTGACGGTTGTTGGCAATCGAGACCGCGCGCCTCTAGGTAAATGTGAGCCAACCTGGCCGAAACAGCAGCAGAATGCCGATTACGCCCAACACGACGCCACCGATCAGATGCGAATAGCGGGCATATGAGGCGGCCAAGCCGGTTGCACGCAATGTCACCATGGCCGTGACAAATACAACTGCATCATCCAGCAGGAATATGGTGATGTAGAGCGCCAGATACCCATAGTAGCTAACGGGCGGTAGATCACTTAACGCCAGGACCTGGGTATAGACGGCCGGAATGCCGGCCGAACACAGAAGTTCGATCAGATTAACGGCGACAGCCAGAACAACGATCCCGGAGATTGCCAGCAGGTAGGAGCGCTCGCTCACAGCATCCCGAAGACGCCCCATTATCGACTGACGTTCAGCGCCGGAGGTGACAGGGCAAGCGGAGTCCGGATTGCTGACGAATTGCCAGAGGTAATATCCGCCTGCCCCAAACGCGAACAGGCCGATGGTAACGCGTATCCACGCCAGCGACCCGAGCAGGAGAAAGATATTCAGCCAGGCCGCAAGAAACGCAAAATAGACAAGTGCCGACGTGATCAGGAAGGCCGCGCCATAGCTCCACATGCGGAAGCTGTCCTGCATGCCCAGAAGCAGTCCGATGAGAAAGATGAGCACCCACATGGCGCACGGATTGAAGCCGTCAACGGCTGCCAGCACCACCGTGAGTGCCGGTAGGGAGAATGCCTCGAGGTCAAGGCTGCCGAGGAAAGGCAGGTTGACTGTCTTGGGGAGTATGCGCCCGATTGAAGGCTGAGACTCCGGCAGCGTATCCTGGCTGCGCGACAGCATGGCTCTGCCAATGATCGTTCCGGCAATGTCGTTGCAGCCACGTGCGTGGCAAGTTTCGATGTGCGAAGCGATCTGCGTGCCGGTTGTCGCATCACCCTCGTATCCCACGAAGGTTCTCTCTCCGATCACGATGATCGGGACCACGGGCGGGTTGATCCGAAAATGCTCGCCAACCGCAATATAGGCCCGCTGATTCACGTCGTTCGCCTCGACATCGCGGGCCCGCACTGCAATCTGGGGATCGCGTTTCGCCAGGCCCTCGAGAAATGCTTTAGCCTTGGCGCAATGCGGGCAGGTCCGGGTCCAGAACAGATGAACGGGCACGGCCGGCTTGCCGCTGGTGGCGGCAGCCGCCCACTCATCCGGTTGCAGTGAATGAGGCGGCAGGCTGAAGGTCAAAACCAGCGCTGCCGCCAATAAAATGAAGACGCCCCTCATTATCGACGGAGCAGATCACAGATGCGCCGACTTTGCCTTGATCGAACTCAAGTCCCGTACCTTAAGCTAGTCGCGATACGCGACTAGAAAAGCGCTGGGAACGACCCGCTTAGGCCGTCTCCGTGAGCAGTGACAGCCGCAACGCGAGCAACACGTATAAACGACCCGGCTTGAGCGAAATCAACACGCACTTCCTTTATCATGCTTACGATTGCAGCACCCATACGGCGATTGGGTCTGAGCAACGGAGGACTGCCATGACGAACACCCCACCTGTCGCAACGTCCAGCGAAGCTGTCGCCGTCTTTGAAGATGCGAAAGCGCTGCAATCTGCGATTGACGAATTGCAGAGTTCCGGTTTCGACCGGGCCGAGCTTAGCCTTCTTGCCAGCGAGCAGAGCGTCAAGGAGAAGCTCGGCCATGCCTACAAGAAGGTGGATGAGCTGGAGGACGACGCCTCCGTCCCGCGCGCGGCGTATGTCTCGACGGAGTCGATTGGCGATGCCGAAGGAGCCCTCGTTGGCGCCTTCATGTATGTTGGCGCAACTGCTGCGGCGGGAGCCGTGGTGGCCACCGGCGCCGTGCTGGCCACCGCAATCGCGGCAGCGGCCATCGCGGGTGGTATTGGCGGCCTTATCGGCTCTGTGTTGGCAGGGATGGTCGGCGATGAGCATGCGCGCCACATGCAGGAACAACTCGACCATGGCGGGCTGCTGCTTTGGGTGCGGACGCGTGACGCAGACCACGAAGAGAAAGCCAAGGAGATTCTGTCGAAACATTCTGCGCACGACGTGCACATTCACCAGCTTCCCGATCACCTATAGGGTCGAGCAAACGGCAAGGACGGAGTGAAAGGGAAATAGCCGATGAAAAGACTCTCCACATTAGCGATTGCCGCTTGTTTGATCATGGCACCAAATGCACTGGCCGGGACTTATTTCACGGTGGCCGACTACACGGTGCTGAAGTCACGCGACATCGAAACAGCACGCCTGGTGCTTCAGGCGATGCGGGAGGCCGTATTCTTCGCACAGGAGTCCGTCGGTGGCCCCGTTGTCTGCGCCAGCCCCATTCCGATTCCCGGAGCGCGCGTAATGGAACTTCTAGACAAGGAGCTTGGCAATCCCACGAACAAGAGCAACAAGGCATACTCCCAGAGCGATCAAGTCGCGTTTGTCCTCCTGTATGCATTGAAGAGAGAGGGGGCCTGCCGCTGATCGCCAAAGAGCGGCTGGTTGAGAATATAGAGGTAGATGAGAAACGGGAATGTCAGCACTAACGCATGATCAGGTGAAAGCAGTCGTCGGCCCAATCGGCGAGGAGAAATTGGCCGCAGTCATTGCGACCGGGGCGAAGCTGGAGGATGTCGTCGAGGCCGAGGCTCTCGTCGCAGGAGAAAGCGACATTGTTGGCCAAGGTGAAAGTCCGATTCGAGGCCCCGTTATGGAAGTCTATGTCATCTTGACAAGCGGCGGGGTGCCTTAGTGAACGAGTGCGTACCCCCTTTACCCGCCCGGGTGTGGCCAAGAGTCAAATATTCGACGATCTCTTGGCCGGCACTTTCCTTCAGGGAGTATGGAGACCGCAGAGATGAAGCATGACAGTGGGGCTTGTAAGATCGATCTGGAAAAAGCGCTTTTTGATCCAGCGGGCAAATTTTCATCACCCGATCAACTGTTGCATGAGGCCAGCCTTACAAAAGAGCAGAAGATCGAAATTCTCCGCAGATGGGACTATGACGCGAGGGAGGAGAGCGTTTCGGCAGAGGAAGGTATGGGAGAAGTCGAAGGTGTGCTGTTGCAGCAGATAGTCCGCGCTCTTCAAGGCCTCACCGAGGAACTCGACCTGGACCACACACCGCCCACCAAACAAGGCGGGCTCGATCGTTCAGCAGTAAAAGACAGGCGCTGAGGCATTTCGGGCAAAGGAGAGTCGCTGGACAATCGGAGAAAAAGCGCCCGTGGACGGACATTTCCTGATAGCATTTTCGGCCAGTGTGCTTGCGGCAATCGTGACGACTGCCGGGATCTTCGTGATCCGGAATTTCGAGGAGTGGGGGAAACGCAACAGTACTTACTTTGCCTGTTTTGCAGCCGGTGTTCTCATCTCCGTTTCGTTCCTTCACCTCATCCCGAAGAGCCTGGAGCTGAACGCTGAGGCCCCGGTCTATTTGCTCGCCGGCTATCTCTTTATGCATTTCTTCAATCGGTTTATCACTGCCTTTGTCTGCGACCGGCCAACGACCGCTGAATATGCGATCGGGTTGGTCCCGATGCTCGGGATCGGTTTCCACTCATTCGTTGATGGGGTCATCTATTCGATCACTTTCACTGTCAGTATCTTCACAGGCGTACTCGCGGCGATCGGTATGGTTCTCCATGAGTTTCCGGAAGGGATCGTCACCTATGTCCTCCTGATCAGAGCTGGCTTCAGTGAACGGTGGGCTTTCCTGCTTGCCTTCACAGCCGCGGCTCTGACAACGCCGCTCGGGACGCTGACGTCCTACCCGTTCATCAGTCAGATCGACGATTCGTTGCTCGGAGCACTGCTTGCAGTGTCTGCCGGCGCTCTTGTTTATGTCGGGGCGACGCATTTGCTGCCGATCGCCGAACGGGAACCACGGAAATACTCGCTGGTGGCGCTCACCGGGGGTATCGTCGTGGCCATCGGTATTGTGTTCGGTGCGAGGTAGAAACATGGCTGCCTGTCTGCCTGAATTGATGAAAGAGATCTAACGATAGTGGCTCCGGTGAACGTCGTCTTTCTCGGTTTCCTCGGCAGCCTGGCCGCCGGCATGATGACGGCAGTAGGTGCCATACCCGTTCTTTTTGGATGGACAATTTCACGCCGCACGAATGATGCACTCTTGGGGTTCGCGGCGGGCGTCATGCTGGCGGCATCTTTTTTCTCCCTCATTATTCCTAGCCTTGACGCATCCACCAAGCTCTATGGAGAGGGTGTCATACCGGCCCTCATTGCAGTGGGCGGTGTTGTAATGGGCGCCCTCGCGGTTCACTTGCTCGACGAGAGCGTTCCGCACGAGCATTTTGTAAAAGGCCGTGAAGGTCGTGAGACAACGTCGCTCAGGAAGATCTGGCTGTTCGTTATTGCCATCACGATCCACAATGTTCCGGAAGGCCTGGCTGTTGGTGTCGGTTTCGGGGGCGGCGATATTGCAAACGGGACGACTCTTGCAATCGGCATCGGCCTTCAGAATGCCCCTGAAGGACTGGCGGTGGCTGTCGCCCTGTTGTCGGAAGGCTACTCGAAACCGTATGCTTTTACTGTCGCTTGTCTGACGGGTCTCGTTGAACCGGTCGCGGGGCTATTGGGGGCTGGGGCTGTGAGCATTTCACAGCTGCTGCTGCCATGGGGGCTTACTTTTGCTGCAGGCGCGATGATCTATGTCATCAGCCATGAAATCATTCCCGAAACCCATCAACATGGGCATCAGAAGGCGGCGACCACGGGCCTCATGATCGGCCTGGTCCTGATGATGTTTCTCGACGTTGTGTTGGGTTGAAGGCTTATACCCGGGCAATTTGGGGGATTCTGTCGCTAAGAGCGGATAGATGGCGTATTCAGCATCACTGCTAAACCTATAACGTCTCCCAAGGGAACGTGAGCGAGAAATTCGGCCGGTCCAATGGGATAAAGCGCGCTCGTCCACCAAATCCTTTGGATACGATCTGCAGGGACCGCTCGCAGCAGGTCGTTGAGTTGCGGCAGGGAAAAGTCCCGAGCTCTACCCAACCGTCTGCTGCGCGCCTGCCTCCCCAATCTGCGCGAGAGGCCGCCAACACTCCATTTGTTGAGCACGACAAGTATAAGCCCCTTCCGGCTGACGCGGACAGCCTCCGCTAAAGCCACTTCCGGTTGCTCCAGGAACTCCAGCGTGGCAACGAAGACGGTGACATCGACGGCTCCGTCTTGAAATGGCAGTTTGTGCGCGTCACCCAGCACCGCAGGAAGGGAAGGGTGGAGGCGACGCAGCGCGGCGATCATCGCCGGCGCCCTATCCAATCCGATGGGAAAAAGCCCTTGGTCAGCAAACAGAGCTGTGAAATGACCAGTCCCGCAGCCTACCTCCAGGGCGGATGCGGCATTGGGCATTTTTTGAAGCAGCCTTTCGAGAAGTTTTCGCTCGGATTGGTCGACCCGCTGCCCTCTTGGGCTGGCGTACCAGGACTCATACCGGTCTGCATCGGTGTCGAACGCCTTCCATCCCACGGTCTACGCGCCTCACGTCGGACAGGCATTGGACACGGTGACTGTGACGACGGTATCTCCCTTCGCTGCGGCTGCCTCGAATGCCTCTTGTATCGCTGAAAAGACCGCTGCTGAATCTCCCGTCACGACCGTACTCATCGCTCCGACATCAGGTGAAAGTCCCCGCGCTTTCAGCGCTTCACGAACGGCACTGACGGCGGGGCGAAGTCTTTCTTGCCGCAAGGGGTAAATACTGATCTGGGCGCTCACGTTCATGGCTGCCATTACCTCAGATTCTCATTGCCAGGTAACAAATG
>Ga0209633_10000574_pt1 | contig 41906 bp, 26 predicted proteins | sample Cruoilmetagenom1_FD_187290 | JGI IMG/M metagenome (GOLD analysis project Ga0209633, IMG submission 187290) | Oil polluted marine microbial communities from Coal Oil Point, Santa Barbara, California, USA - Sample 1 (SPAdes) (version 2) | ecosystem: Environmental > Aquatic > Marine > Oil seeps ...
AAATCATTAGTTCTACTACCGATCAATTACATTGGGATTATGCTGATAAAGGATTTTTTACCATTAATACTGCTAATACGAAAGGCTTTGTTGGATTTACTTCTCATAAAATAATCAAACTTGATGACGTCACATTACAAACAGATACTCCCTTTGCAGTAGTATTTATTTCAAGCCTAAATAAAAATGAAAGTATTGTTGATGCAAAACGTGTTTTGGTTACTACAATGGCAAGAGCAAATAATAGCGGTATGAAATATAATGCTGATAAAACGGAACTGTTAGCCGTTGGAAAAGCTCCTATTTTACTTGAACCTGTTCAATTAGAAATATCATTTTCTAATAAAGAAATTCTAAAGGTAATCGCACTAGATCATGTAGGTAATAAAACCCAACAAATCGTAAAATCAAACAATAAGAATGTTATCCTAGATGGTAAAAAAGAGAAAACTATATATTATGAAATTGTGTTTAAGTAATTGTTTTCTATGTAATTGACAACATTTAAAAAATCACCATCACTCACTACTAAACTAAATCATGTCAATCAGTTAAACCACCAGCTTTCCGTGCCTTAAGATCTGCTTCAATTTCTATCATTTTTTTATCATCTAACTTATAAAATAATAGTGGAATGATACAGATAGCCGCCATAACTGCCGGAATAATACTCATCAACATTTTTATACCATAAATTGATTCTTCTGTTTGTGATTGATTGGCTTCATATCCTGTATATGCCAAAATCCACATAATAGCTGCACCACCAATAGCTACACCGCTTTTAATTGACATATTGGTTGCAGAAAATATCAACCCTGTCGCTCTTCTGTGTGTTTTCCATTCAGAATAATCAGCAGTATCTGCTAACATTGCCCACATTAATGGCATCGTTGGTCCAGAAGCTAAAGAAAAAATAATTTGCAATGCAAAAATAAGTACAATATCATCTGGTCCTGTAAAATAAAATCCAATTTGAGATACTGAAATAATAATCAAAGAAATGATAAACAATTTTCGTTTTCCTATTTTGGCAGAAAGCCATTTTGTTGGGAGCACACCAAGTAATACAGCCACAGTACCAACAACCATAAAAGAGGTTGCTAAATCTTTATTACCTAAATGATACTCAAAATAATACATTATATCACCACTTCTAATAATGACATAAATTAAAAGCAACATAGACGTAATAAAAACTAAGATCCAATCTTTGTTATGCCACAAGTCTTTTAAATCCTCTTTTAGTTTAGATTTTACTTTTGCTTCGGGTTGTACTCTTTCTTTTGCACTAAAAAAAGTTACTAGAAAAAATAAAATACTGATAGAACCCAAAACAATCATAGTTGTAGTGTATCCAATGGCATCATTACCGCTTCCAAAATAAGCAACCATAGGTAACACCAATGCTTGTACTGTAAGACCAGCCAGATAAGCAAAAACAAATTTATAAGAAGACACACTTGTACGCTCTTCTGAATTTGGCGAGATCACACCAACCCAGGAGTTATAAGGAATCATTATTGCAGTGTATACAACCATCATTAGTCCGTAAGTTATATAGGCATAAACTACTTTCCCTTGATCGCTAAAATTGGGTGTATAAAACATTAACATAGCAAGTACACCATAAGGAACAGCAAACCATAGAAGATATGGGCGAAATTTACCCCAACGCGTGTTTGTTCTATCTGCAATTACACCCATAATGGGGTCATTAAATGCATCAAAAAATCGAACCGCTAAAAACATGGTTCCTACCGCAGCAGCTGACAGTCCGTAGGTGTCTGTATAAAAAGCAGGTAAAAAAAACATTAAAGTTTGCCAAACAATGGAAGATGAAAATTCTCCGGCACTAAAACCTAGTTTTTCTTTAATGGATAGTTTTTCAGAGGTTGATGGTTTGCTCATTTTATTTAAATTTTATTCTTATTTTGAATTAATCCTCAATTTTTAATTTTTCTAAAAGCCAATCAGTGGCTTCATCCCATTGTTCAGGAAATGTCCAATGTTCTGTTTCAAAAAACGGATGTAATTCTTTTGGTGCTGTTATTGAATTATATGCAGAAAACATAGATGTTGGTGGGCAAATATGATCGTTATATCCCCAAGAATACCATCCGGGTACCTTTAATTTTTTAGCAAAATTTACCACATCATAGTAAGCAGTTGTTTCTACCCAATTCGGATTTTCTTTCTTGTCATAATTTTGATACATATGTGGCCAGCCTCCGGCTCTACCATGTAAATAACCTGTCATATCACTTAAAGCAGGATAAAAAGCGGCTAAATATTTTACACGACTATCCAAACCTGCTGTAACAATAGACAATGCCCCACCTTGACTACCGCCGGTAACTCCTAAATTTTTTCCATCAAATTCGGGTAAAGTGTATATATAATCTATAGCTCTCACACAGCCCATATATACACGTTTATAATAATAATCATCTTTACTACGCAAATTATATCGTTCATAACCTGCAAGTGAACTTGTAGCTAAACTTTTATATATATTTTCATCCATATCAACAGGAATTCCATGGATACCAACTTTAAAAACAATCACTCCTTTTGCGGCTCTATTATCACGACCATAGGCTCTAATACCAGCACCGGGAACCTCTAAAATAACAGGATATTTTCCTAGTTTCTTAGGAACAGAAAGCATTCCATAAAATCTACTTATTCCTCTCCAAGAAAGTGGCATCTTGATATTTTGTAAACTTACGTGATAAACATTAATATTGGCCGTACACAATTCAGGTTTTAGTGTAACGATTGCATCTATAGGCAATTCTGATAGTTCATTTTTAGCGGCTGACCAAAATTCATCAAAATCATCTGGCATTTTTACTGTTGGTTTAATTTTATTTGGTTCGAAACCAGCCGTACCCCACTTATAATATTTTTTACCATTATAATCTACTTTTATTGTACAACGGACAAATCCAGGAGTTGTAAGCTTCATCCCTTTGATTTCCCCACTTCCATTTTTAAGTAGTAAATCACCTTTCAAAGTAGCAGGCATTCGTTCTAAGCCAATTTCATAATAAATTTTGGTATTGGGCATTAATTGTCCATTCCTTAAAACCTTTACATCAAAACTAGGGGTTTCTCCTAATTTATAATTCCAATCAGTTTGGGTGGGTGTTACCTGAATTTCTATCAATTGCTTTTGAGGTTGTGCAATTGTTACACAAATAAATAGTAATTGCAACGTAAAACTTATTAGAATTATTCTTTTTAAAAATTTCATTTTTCAGATTTTTTTATTGCGTCAATCTCATTAGAGATGATTCTAATGGTATTATTATACTAGAAGTAAATCCCTTCTTTGGATATTTATTTTTTACATAATTTAAAAATTCAACAGCAGCATCATTTTTAAAATCTGTACTGCCTACACCTTCAGTAAATAGAATTTTAGAAGCAAAATATTCAAAACCAATAATTAAATTAGTTTCTTTATCATTAGGCCGTAAGAAATCATATAATGCTCTATTGGATTAATATCCATAAATAAAAAATAAGGGAAAGAGTAACCTTTTCCTTATTGTAATATTAATAACCTCCTACTACAGGAGCATCATCAGGATTTTGACCTCTATATTCCAAAATAATAGCTTCAGTAGCTGTAGCCCCAATTCTAGTAACACCCCAAGAGCGTACTTTTAACGTATCAGCTAATGTGCGTACACCACCAGCTGCTTTAACTTCAACGCTATCTGCTGAATGTTTACGCATAAGTTTTAAATCGTGCTCAGTCGCTCCTTTATAATTATAACTTCCATCAGATTGTTTTACAAAGCCATAACCTGTAGAAGTTTTTACAAAGGCTACTTCTAATTTTGAACAAATTTCACAAAGCTTAATTTTGAATTTATCCTCTGGTAAATGATCATTTTCAAAAATCACTTTTAAAGCGGCATCATTCTCTTTACAGACAACTTGTAATGCTTTAATTTCTGCTTCAATATAAGCCCAATCTTCACTCAACACTTTTCCAATATTAACAACCATGTCAATCTCTACGGCACCGTGCTGAATGGCTTGTTTTGTTTCAAAAACTTTAACTTCAACCGTATTACTTCCATGTGGAAAACCAATGACTGTCCCTACCATTACATCAGAATCTCTTAATAATTCTACTGCCATTTTAATAGCATAAGGTTTAATACATACTGAAGCGGCGTCATATTTTTTGGCCAATTCACATTGATCTCTTAAAATAGTATCATCCATCGTAGGGTGTAATAATGAATGATCAATCATTTTTGCAATTTCATGTTCTGTTACTTTACTCATTTTTATACGTTTATTAAGTATTAAAAAATATTTATATCTAAATCAAAAATATAAAAAAACTAGCCATGAAAAAGATACTATTTCCTCAAAAAACACTACTATTTTATACTACACTCAAAATTTTCAATGTTTATTCTAATTCTTTCCACTTACTTAATGCCTCTAAAAAGTAATAATCGGCATAATTTAAGGGTTTGTCATTTTCTTCTCCAGTATGTATATTCCCAACAGAATGCTTTAAAATAAAACCTTGATTTTTACCAAATGCTGCTAAGTATTCATCAGTTGATAGTTTACGTAAAATACTTTCTGCATAAGCCATCATTTCTGTTCTTTTTTCAGGAACAAACTCTTGTAAGGTCAATAATGCGGAAGCTGTAATAGCCGCTGCAGATGCATCACGAGGTTCATTCGGTATATTAGGAGCGTCATAATCCCAATAAGGAATATGGTCTTTCGGCACCTTTTTATTGGTCATTATATAATTGGCTATGCCTTTGGCTTGACTTAAATAAAGTGAATCTTTTGTATTTGTATAGGTTTGTGTAAAACCATATAACCCCCAAGCTTGTCCTCTCGCCCATGACGAAGAATCAACATGACCTTGAGCAGTTTCTCTAGACCTTACTTTTCCTGTTTTACTATCATAATCAACCACATGAAAGCTACTATAATCTGCTCTAAAATGATGTTGTAATGTTGTTTTGGCATGAGCGGTAGCCACATTATAAAATATAGAGTCCTTGGTATATTCAAAAGCTCTAAATAACAAATCGAGATTCATCATATTATCAACAATTACTGGTGTATCCCATCCACGTTTAGAAATCCAACCCATATCAGGCGTAGTATCCCAAGATTGGATAGTTCCAATTACTGGTCTATACCGTGTAATTAACGATCTTGCCCCATGGATTAACACCTCTTTGTAGGCATCATTTTTAGTAAGTTGATAGCCATTCCCAAAACTATTGTTTAACATAAACCCAAGATCATGAGAATTGGTTATATACTTGACAGAATCTAAAGCTAAAGTGAATTTTATTGCCTTATTTTTCCAATTTTCAGAGTTATTATTTTTGTATAAATACCAGAGAGTTCCTGGAAAAAATCCACTGGTCCAATCTTGAAAAGGTTTTAGTCTCAGATCTCCATCTTCGGTAACACCACGGGGTTGCAATAATGGCATATTACCTTCAATGCGATGAATTAAACTATCGTATTGTAGTTCTGAAAAAGTAAAAACACGATTGATTAATTCTTGTTTAGTTTCAATTTTAGAATCTGTTGCAATTTCTTTTTTCTCTTTTTTACAGGCAATTGTATTGGCTATAATCAGGATAGCTATTAGTAATTTTAATTTTTTCATGTTTTTTTAAATTAGTATTGAAATTCTTTCCCGAGTCCCTGGGATTCCTCCCTCAGAATGACATCTAATTGTCATTCAGCAAACAATGAGGCACATCCCGATAGCTATCGGGAGAAGTGAAGAATCTCTAGTTATTCTCTTTATTTGAGATTCTTCCTCTCACCTAAAGTCGTTCCTCTGAATGACATTTTAGTTATTTTTTATATTAATTTCTCTTACTCCTTCTGTTAAAGCCAGTTCCTTCCCATTCCATTTAAAAAATCCAGTTGTTCCTTTTGGTAAGCTAATAGAACCGATGAGTTTTTTTCTTTTTTTGGTTAGTTCCACTTTTATTTCTCCGTTAGGATGTGGCATTTTTGCTTTAAATGCTGTTAAGCCATTAAAATTTGGTTCAATCATAATCTCTTTAAAATGTTTACTTTTTGGATAAATCCCTGCAATAATTTTTAAAAAATGATAATTTGGAGAGGAAGACCAAGCATGACATTCTGAACGGGGTTCAATATCAGTTTCTGCAAAAGTGGTTAGACCTTGATCTAATTGATTGGTCCAATTTTCTAATAAACTAGTGTATTGATTACCCATACCTACTTTATGTAAGGCATTGAATAAATAATATTTATAATAAATAGTGGTTTGAATGATGCTTTTGTCATCTAATAATTTTTGCATCAATGCTTTTTGTTCTTTTAGGGGAATGGCATCTGTTAAAATTGCCATAATATTGGTATGTTGAGAAAATTGTTCTTTTTTAGGTGTTTCTGCAAACATGCCTTTTTGAGCAACCCAGCAATTTTTCACAACACTTTCTCTTATACTTTTTTCTAAGGTTGCATATTTATTAGCTTCATCAGGATAGCCCAAGTCTGCGAATAATTCAGCCGAATATTGAAGTGTTTTTGCAAATTGTAAGGCGACAGAAGCCGAATAGCCATCATCAGCTCCTGGTGGTATACCATTTTGATAACCAACTGCCCAATCGGTAAAATTCCACCATTCCATTTGTGTTGGCATATTATTTTGATCTACTTTATCTATCCACCAATCTAAAACACCTCGCATTCCTTTAACATATTGCCGTGCAAATTCTAAATCATCTTTATACATATAATGGTCATGAATCATATTAATCCACTGTAAAGAATATGTCGGTATAACCTGTACAATATAAGATGGATAACGACTTGCTGTAAGTCCGTTTGGTAAACGTGAATTGTCAAACATATCAATCGCTTTTTTCATCAAACGATCATCGCCATCAACACTTAATGAAATCATAGCTACTATACGTGTATCACCAATATATTGTAATTGTTCATAGTACGGATCGATAAAATCTTCAACGGCAGAGTTTCGAAGTGTGAGCCAAGAAGCATCCCAAATATCAGTTAAGACTTGATTGTCAGATTCAAATGTTGCTTTTTCTTTAAAAGGATATGCTGTAAAAACGCCATAATAATCATCAATGATCAATGCTTCCTCTTTAGTTTCGATATCTAACTGAATAAAACGATATGTTTTTTGTCCAAAGGGTTTAAAACTTCTATCATCTCCACCATCTGCTTCAATGATATCATAATATCCCAAAATATCTTTCCCTACAATATCATTTCTATGTCCTTTTTTCCAGTCTTTATCGAATAAAGCTTCTGCATAGGTAATTTTGATTTGGCTACCTTCACCTTTAGAATAATGAATCAAAGGATGACCAATGGTATGATGGGTCTGATCTATCAGAATACTCACTTTTTTATTTGGTGGAATGGTCAAACCACCTGTTCCTTTGATAAAACTATCTGATGCTTTAATCCCCTCACTTCTAGCAATTTTTTCAAAACGTTGCTTAGTTTCTTCCATAAATGGGATCATTCTCGGAACCAAATACCAAGTACTACCATATAAAAATCCTCTCCCTACTGCAAATTCTACAGTACCTAATTTTGGAGCTAACCATTTTGAATCGTCAAAATTTACTTGCTTCCAACCCCAGGCATGTTTTTTGGATAGTAATTTTTCCCCAGGACCAGCAGCATAATATCCTCTTAACGAATCACTAACAAAAGGAATACTTTGAAAGGCTTTATCATTAATCACTTTCCATTTTGAAGCTTTTCCTGTGTTTAAATTTACTGCATTATTTTCATCTCCTTGTAATATAAATGCTGTCTGAAAAGTCATGGTTGAAGCTTTTCTATATTCCCCAAAATTTACCACTTCAACAGCAAGCACATTCTTTCCTAACTGCAACTGATTGGCAATATTTAAGGTCTCATAACGATAATTATCAATATCTCCCGTTGAAGGGCCAGACACTATATATTCACCATTGATAAATAAACGATACCTGTTATCGGCAGAAATATAAATGATAAATTTTTCTGGCACAGAATCTAGAGTAAAATTTCGTCTAAATAAAAATTTTCTCGCATCTAGTGTTGATTCTAATGGATGCGTAATCCATTGCGATGTCCATGCGTGTTTTAATTTAGTAAATTCTTTACCTTCATGATTAATTTTTACGGTAGATTCTTGTGAAATAGTATGGGTTGATAGTGTCAGAAAAAGCATTAAAATACTTGTCTTTATTTTTACTATAGTTGCTAGGTGAAATCTTCTATTCATATGTGTTATTTTCTTATTTTAATCTCTATACACTACTGTATTTAGACCTCATAGGTTTTAACCTCTCCACCGAATCCGTCTTTAGCGGAGAAGGAGGAAAACCTATGTAATCTTTCATGTTTACTTTTTTACTCACCCCTAGCCTCTTTCTCAAAGGGAATTTTAGATTATTCTAATCCTTTTGGTTTCAATGTTGTTACTTTAAAATCATCAAAATAGATATATGAATCATTCTTAGGAGCCCAATCTTTTGTATTTCCTCCATGAAAGGTTGAAAAATAAAAAGAATCAATTTCTCCTAAAGGTGCCAATCTGTAACGGACATTTGAATCACTAATAACTTTCTCACTATCAATCCAAACTTCCATTACTCCATTGAATTTTTTTCCAGTATTTATTTTTAAATGCTGTGTAATTCTATGCCATTTATCAGTTGAAAAAACTTTGTTCGTATAGATTACATCGCCCCACCTACCTTTCATGTCCATATGGTAAAAATAAACTATAATTTTATTCCCTTCAGACCACATAAAACGAGCACTCCAGCCTTCTCCATTTTTAGGATGTGTACCACCTGTATACTTTTCACCTCCACTGGTTAGACCCGGCAGTTTTCCTCCTTTAACAAAATCGAACCCATCAGCAAATTTTATATAATAATCTAAATAATAGTCCATTGACTTTGGTAATGGTTTGTCAAATTGAATCCCGCCTTGTTTTGGACCAACTGTTCCTTTTGGAAATTTTACTTTTAAAACTTTTCCATGTACCGTATCTGTTTCTATTGTTGCTCTATTTTCAATGGAAACCCAATTTACCTTTTCTATATCTTTCAGTAATTTTTCATCAGTATATTCACCTGTACTATTTTTTTCAAAATCTAATTGAAAAATGGGTTTATCTAATCTTTCAATATTAGGCTGAATAATTTTTTTAGCACAACTGGTGATAAAGATAATTACTACTAAAATATTGAGTTTTATATTATTCATTTTAATTTGTTAATTTTTGACGATTATTTTACACACCCTTAATTCATTTTATCCCTATAGTCATTGAGGGGGAATTTCATTATGGTTACATCTTATTCTATTTTTAAATATTTAAATATAAATTTTTTAGTGTTTTCCACTGCTTTTTTTGATTCCGGTATCAGATAATGACCTTGCCAAACATGCCACATGCCTTCATATACATCCAACTTCACTTCTTTGTTGGCATCGTCTAATTTACGATACATTCTAATAGCATTACTTAAAAATATCTCTTTACTACCTACCTGTATCAATGTTGGAGGGAAATTTTTCGAATAATCTCCATAAACAGGAGATACATAAGGGTTTTTAAATTCACTTTTTGGGGCATAGGCCAACCCTGCATTCTCTAACAAATCGCGACTTACTAAATTAGGATCATTATCAGCCAATGTGTAATAGGTATCTCCTATTTGATCAATATCTGTCCATGGTGACCATAAAACTAATACTGCCGGTAATTCAACATCTTCATCTCTCATTTTTAGGACACTACCTGCGGCGAGTCCACCTCCTGCAGAATCTCCATACATGGCAATATGTTTAGCTTCATATTCTTCTAATAAGCCATTATAAAATTGAAGTACTTCATCTGTAATTTGCTCAAATTTTGCTTCAGGAGCCAACGTATAATCAATAGCAACAATTCGCAATCCAGTTGCTTCCGCTAAAGGGAGTATTGATGCCAAGGTTACCTCTGCATGTAGTACAACATAAGCACCACCATGGATATAAAAAATTACTTTATTGCTTTTTTTATAATTTCTAGGTCTAATATCAACAGCTCTAATTCCGCCAATTTTTATCGTATCAATTTTTGGGTTATAATATTCTTTTATAGGGTCTAATCCTTTAAGAACCAAATCATCAATAAAACTTTGAAGCGATTTCCATTTTTGAGTGGGAGCATCTCCTTTAGGGAAATGTGTTCCTGCCTCACGCACCAAACGTGTTTGTGCTCTTAAAAGTTCTTGTGCTTCTTTAGAAATGGTTTTTGGAATATAGAAATAATCTGTTAATGTGGTTAATTCTAGTCTAGACTTACTCGTATCATTTAAAGCATCTACATCAATTGTACCCTTGAGTATGACTTGTCCTTTATCTGGAATAGTTTTTACCAAAGCATAGTTGTTTTCATTATAGGTTATAAGATCACATTCAATTGATTTTCCGTTTTGCATTGCAGTCAATACCATCCAATTATTTGGTAAACGAATTTTTACTGTTAATGGAAAATCATATATTTCATCTTGCATTTCATCCGTTAGTGTAAAATATATTTTATTTACCAAAACAGAATCTATCTTTAAAGAATGTGTAGCATATTCTTGAGCATATTTAGCTACATCTGGAAAAGTACCAATCCAAAATTTAGCTTCTTTTTGTTTGAGGTAATTTAGAAATTCATCTGTTGTCTTTTGAGCTTCTTCTGAATTTATATGATGAAAATGTGTACTTCCCCAACCTCGATAATAGTTTTTATCTTCTAATTTAGAAAATTTATCAAGTAAAGGTGAAATATAACGATTTCTTGTGCTGTCATTTTTATAAATATGTGGATTGGAGATACTTCTAATCTGTTTAAAGTCAATTTGATTGGAAGCATTTAACAATCCAATAACTCCTCTACTCGCAATAAATTGTTTATGTACTTCTTCTGTATTACCTTGACCCCATGGATAGGCATAAGTTACACATTTCTGATCTACAATTTGTTCTTCAATACTTGTGATGGTTTTTTGTAACCGTTTACGATACCTTCTGATGGAAGGGTTTCTTTGACCTTTTTTTAGATGGTCATACCAATTTTGATCATCATGCCCTTGAATAGCGTTGCCTGCCTTTGATAATTCATCAAATAATTTCCAGTTTTTTACATTTTGTTTTTTATTGGCTTCGGTGATGACAAACCATGTATATGGAAAGCTATACTTCTCTTGTAACTCTTGCCAATAAGGAATGTCTTGTTCATTATTATCATCAATGGTAATTGTAAAAGCAGCCAATTTATCGTCATTCCATAGACAAACACTTGCATCTCCAATAGTTTGCCCCCAAACCTTATCTGTAATTTCAAATCTAGGTTCTGATGTGGCTTTTAGATTGAATTTATCTTGAGCCTGAATGCACAATGCTGATATTAGAAAGGTAAATATGATTAATTTTCGACTCATTTATTTAGACAATAAATACACTTATTTGACTATTTATTACAAATTTTGGAATTTTGGCCATCCAACTTAAGACTACATACTGTTTCCGATTCCTATGATAATTGTAGAAAAAATAATTACTATTAAACCAATCCAAAGTGTTCGCATTGTTTTTTTAGAAACGCCTTTCCATTCCTTAAAATACAATCCCCAAAGTGTACTAAATAATATAATAAATGCCATATGCAAGGCCCAACTAGCAAATTCATATTTTTCCCCTAAAAATGTGGTACCCATTCCATAAAAGAAAAATTGAAAATACCATGTTACACCTCCGGCAATAGCCAAAATATAATTTTTAGGTTTATTAGGAATTGATTTATCAGTAAAGTCGCCAAAAGTACTATTCTTAAAACTCAATGCAATTGTCCAAATAAAATTAGTTAAAAAACCTCCCCAAAGTATCCAAACCAATACGGCATTATTCTGAAAAATATCTTTCACTCCAAATTTTAATGCTTCTTCGGCAATAGGTTTTCCAGCAGCTAAACCGAATGCAAAACAAGCACTTAAAATTCCTGACACAATAGCTATTATCATACCTTTAGACAGGTTAAATTCTTCAACAGCTTCTTTTTGTTGTTCTACGTTTAAGTCCTTTTCTTTAAGGACGCCAGCTTTCCCTGCAATAGCAATTCCGATAAGGCTAACTAACACACCTATTAAAACAATCAACCCTCCTTTTGTTTGCAACAATTCTGAAAAAGTGCCATAATATATGGGTGGAATTAAGGTGCCAAATGCCGCAGTAAAACCAAGAGCCACTGCCATTCCTAATCCAATTCCTAAATAACGCATGGCCAAACCAAAAGTTAATCCTCCAATGCCCCAAAGCATTCCAAAAAGAAAAGTGTAGCGTTTAGTTTCAAAATCTGCTGCTCCTAAAACTTCCCATAAATTTGGTACAGTGAACCAAGCCATTATTATCGGAGCAAAAATCCAAGCGGCAAAACCTAATACCAGCCAAGAGGTTTCCCAAGACCATTTTTTTATAAGTTTAAATGGAATGTAAAAACTACCTGCGGCAAAGCCCCCAATGGCGTGTAATAATAATCCGATGATTGCTCCCATAAATTTTTTAGTTATTGCTTTTTTGGTTAATAGGGTTTTCTCAATACCTCAATATCTTAATCACTTATTAAGCTGCTTCAAAATCTTTCTTTAATACTTCTTTTGCTCGTTTTAATTCTGCATTTGTAAAAGGACTGGCATTAGAAGCAGAAATTGCTCCTTTTAATTCAAACATATTCTTTGCTCCGGATAATACTGTTGATATCCCTTTTTGATCTAACACCCAACGAAGTGCCGCTTGTGGCATATTAGTAATGTCATCTCGCATTAAAAATTTAAAAGCATTTACTTGGTCAACTCTTTCGGCTAATTCTTTTTTAGAATAACGAGCATTCAACGTTCCTTTAGCAAAGACTGTTTCTTTTGTAATGGATCCAGATAAAAACCCATTGGCTAAACATTCTCTTGCAAATACACCTATTGAGTATTCTTGTAATTCTTCAATTAATTGCTGCGATTCTCTATTCATCAAACTCAACACTACTTGAATTACATCAATTTTATTTTCGTTGGCCCATTTTCTTGCCATCTGTTCAGTTTGGTGAAACATAGATATTGAATGCCCTACAAAACGAACTTTTCCTTGTTTTTTTACTTGTTCAATTCCTTCCCAGACATCATCTTTAATTTCATCTGGCGAAAATGGTGAATGGAAAAAAAGCACATCTATGTAATCGGTTTGTAATCGTTTCAAACTTTCTTCAACAGATTCGATTACTCTCGTTTTATAAAACAAAGATCTTCCTCCTTCTATACAAGGATTTCTACCAAATTTTGACGAAATATGTACTTTATCTCGCTTACTTTTTAATGCTTTACCTAGTACAATTTCAGCTACTCCGTCTTGTTTATCTGTACCATACTGAGGTGCAGTATCAAAGATATTAACTCCTAAATCTATCCCTGCATGAATAGTATTTATCCCATCTTTTTCATCAACACCTCCATAAACATTGTTTCCAAATGCCCATGTACCTAAACTAATTTCGCTAATATTCAAATCTGTTCTACCTAATCTTCTATACTTCATCTTTTAAATGTACTTTTCTATTAAAATTGATAACTTTTCAGAAGCATTTTTCACAAATGTATCGGCTATTTTTTTTCCTCGAATTGAATTTGATGGTCTTGGATCATCACCAGAAACAGCGTCAATTTCTAAACTAATTTCTCTGTCTTTTGGCAAACTTTCTAAATCTACAGTTTCAGCAGCATAATATAATTGCAATGAAGTTTCACCTAAAGCTGAATGATTGGCTACTAACAAATCATCTGGCAAAACGTCAAATTCAGCCAAAGCCCAAAAATAATTATTAGGATATTTTTTATTGAATTCATCGGCCACATCTCTTAATATTTGAAGATGTGGTTCACCAGCATGCCCTGAGAGCAACACAACTATTTTAAATTCTTGTTCAACCAGTTGTTCAAAATATTCTTGACATATTGATCTAATTAATTTTTCAGAAAATTCTAAAGAATGCTTAGGAAAATTAACTCCGGGGTACGATTTTATTAAGTTTGCTGCTAAACTTATTGGTGGTAATACAAGTCCGCCAACTTTTTTAGCTAAATCTATACATAAATGAAACGCTTTTATAGTGTCTAAACCTGTAGGGTTATGATTACCATGATATTCAATAGCTCCCCAAGGTAAGTAAGCTATGGGCCTTTCAATTAGAATTTCTTCAATTTGTTTAGGACGCATTCTATCATAAACTACCTCTTTATTTTTTTTTTTCATCAATCCCAATTTTTATGATAAATCAATGGGTTTTGTTTCTCATTATTTAAAACATCTCCTATTTTTAACGTTTTAAAATAATCATCGGGAAGTACATTTTTCTTTCCATTAAAAACACTGCCATCTGGCATATAAGCACAGGTCATTGCTTTTCTTGTATATGGTGTCATATTAACTCCTGCTGCATGAATGGTGAGACCGTTATGAAACGAACAGCTCCCAGCTTTAATAACGGAGGCGACGGGTTCTTTGGATCTATACTTAGGATAAGTCGCAAAAATATCTCCCATATTAGCCCCAATACCCGGTTCAATAAAACCGGTAACTTGATTAGATTCCGGCATAAAATACAAACATCCGTTTTGTAAGGTTACATCTTCTAAAGCCACCCAAATACTCATCGCTTCACGATGGTCAAAAGACCAAAAAGGGGTGTCTAAATGCCAAGCTGTTGGATTTCCCCAAGGTTGTTTAATTAGAGATTGGTCATGCCATATTCTAATGCCGTCTACTTGAGCTAAATCAGTAGCCATTTTACCAATTCTTTTGTCAAACATTAGTGCTTTAACCGCATCATCGGTCATCCAAAGATTAACAATTTGGTCGAATACTTTACCAAAATATTCTGCATCTTTATTTATACCATCAGATTCGCCTGTTTTTATTTTAGAATGTGGGAATTTTTGTCCTTGCCTGTCTGAGACCGCTTTATCAATACTATTTTTCCATTGTAAAACTTCTTCAGGATTTAAAAAATCATCTAGAATTAAAAATCCATTTTTCCTATAGGATGCTATTTGTGTTGCGGATAAAGTATTGTTCATTGTAATTAATTAATTTAACTATTTATATATCAAATATAACAAGATATACTTTACAATAGTAAGTTATAAATGATGAGGAATTATCCTGTGCTATCCTGTTATAAAAAACTATCTGAAAACTCCATAAATAAAAAAGCTCCTTGAAAATAATCTCAAGGAGCTAAAAAGAATTTCAATAATTATTTTTTACTGTTTAATAATTTTATGTTGACTTACATTTTGATTGTCTCTAAATTCTAGCAAATACAATCCGCTGGCAAGCCTTGAAAAATCTATTTGACTAATATTATCATTAGGTCTCAACTCTTTTCTGAAAATTAATTTTCCGGTTATACTTGTTAAACTCATCATCAATTTACCATTCACGTTAGTTGGTACATTGATCTTTAAAAATCTAATTACCGGGTTTGGAAACACCTTAATATCATCTAAATCAACTTTCGTATTATTGGCTTTAGCAGCTGTACTATTAAAAGCAAATGTAGCCTCCACTACATTTGCCGCAGTACTAGATGTAGTAAATGCTCCATTGGCATTAGTCTCGCTTAGTAACAAATCCCAACTACCTGATAAGTTATTAGTTCCTTCTGCTTTAAAACCATTTAAAGTAGCCCAACCTGATTTATAAATTTTTATTGCAGTTGGTGCCACAGAATTACTTCCCAAATCTATTGTGACATACTTTGGTGTTGTGCCGTTACCAATCCAATAACCATTGTTGTCATAGATTTCATCGAAAACTGTATATGCATTTGACCAACCTTCAGTGTTTGAGGCTATTGCTCCTGACGAATTATTTGAAGTCATCGCACTTGATGGAACAAAACCATTAGCAGTCACCCAATCAATTTCACGAATAGAAAAGTTGTTATAGTCATTTACAGTAAACTTAAGGTAACGGTAACCTGTTACAGTTAAAATAGCCGTGATACTGGATACTGAACCTTCTGCATTAGCGACAACTACATGGTAATCACCTGCATCTGCGGTAGTAACAGAATTTATCGTGAAATTATTGTTAGTTGCTCCACCAATAGCAGTAGCATCTTTAAACCATTGGTATGTCAATCCGTTACCCGTTGCGGTTACCGAAAATGTAGCATTGCTTCCAGAACCTACAGTAACATTACTTGGTTGTGATGTAATTGTCGGAGCTGTAGATGATGTTGAAAAATTAAAAGTAGCTTCGGTTACACCAGAGCCAACACTAGAGGCACTAAATGCTCCATTAGCATTAGTCTCACTTAGTAGTAAATCCCAGCTAGTGCCATCATTTGAACCTTCTGCTCTAAAAGCATTTATAGCTGCCCATGACCATTTATGCAATTTTATAGCATTTGGTGATGCCGAACTACTGCCTAAATCAATAGTAATTGAATTTGGTGCTGTTCCTGATCCTATCCATTGACCCGTAGCACTTGTATAAGAATCATCATAAACACTAAAATTTCCTTCGGTTACAATTACTCCTGATGAATTATTTGAAGTCAAAGCTACTGCAGGAACTGATCCTGAATTACTCAACCAGTCAGCTTCCAGAAGTTTTAAATTATTATAGTCTGTTAATGTGATTTTAAGATAACGATACCCTGATCCTGGATTACTATTAATTGACAATGTAGCTATACTACTGGTTACTGAACCTTCTGCATTAGTGACAACCACATGGTAATCACCTGCATCTGCGGTAGTAACAGAATTTATCGTGAAATTATTGTTAGTTGCTCCACTTATAGCCGTAGCATCTTTAAACCATTGGTATGTCAATCCGTTACCCGTTGCGGTTACCGAAAATGTAGCATTGCTTCCAGAACCTACAGTAACATTACTTGGTTGTGATGTAATTGTCGGAGCTGTAGATGATGTTGAAAAATTAAAAGTAGCTTCGGTTACACCAGAGCCAACACTAGAGGCACTAAATGCTCCATTAGCATTAGTCTCACTTAGTAGTAAATCCCAGCTAGTGCCATCATTTGAACCTTCTGCTCTAAAAGCATTTATAGCTGCCCATGACCATTTATGCAATTTTATAGCATTTGGTGATGCCGAACTACTGCCTAAATCAATAGTAATTGAATTTGGTGCTGTTCCTGATCCTATCCATTGACCCGTAGCACTTGTATAAGAATCATCATAAACACTAAAATTTCCTTCGGTTACAATTACTCCTGATGAATTATTTGAAGTCAAAGCTACTGCAGGAACTGATCCTGAATTACTCAACCAGTCAGCTTCCAGAAGTTTTAAATTATTATAGTCTGTTAATGTGATTTTAAGATAACGATACCCTGATCCTGGATTACTATTAATTGACAATGTAGCTATACTACTGGTTACTGAACCTTCTGCATTAGTGACAACCACATGGTAATCACCTGCATCTGCGGTAGTAACAGAATTTATCGTGAAATTATTGTTAATTGCTCCACTTATAGCCGTAGCATCTTTAAACCATTGGTAACTTAAACCACTACCAGATGCGGTTACTGAAAATGAAGCATTGCTACCTGCATTAACTGATACATTACTAGGCTGTGATGTGATTGTTGGAGCTGTGCCTGGTTGAGTACCATCAGTTAATTTTACAGAAGCAAATTCTCTAGGGTCTTTCCATGAATCATTGATTAATGTATGCCAAGATTTCTTTTCATTAGCTTGAGATGAACCCTGAACATCATTATCATTTATCATTATATCAAAACCTAAAAAATTCCCATTTTGGGCGGATACAGCTATATTACTCCATGGTATAGCCAGTTCCAATATATAACCATTAGTTGTATTTGTCTGAGCTACATTAATACCTGCAGTTGGTTTATTTCCTGAAAATGCATGGATACTACCTTCCCAATTGTAAACATATTGTGCATCATTATTATAAGTATCGGTATATGCATTATCATCATTAAAGTAAATTTCAATACCATCAAAATTATACTTCTCAGGGTTAGTACCTGTAGCATCTTTTACTTTAACATCATCCGTAACTTGTACCAGAAGATATACTTTATTTGCATCCCATGTGATTTTAAAATTACCTGAAAGATCTGTATTTCCTGAAGTGGTACCTTTATTTGCATTGGCTATTTCTTGCGATGAAATGTTTCCCCAAAGATTATCTATAGTGCCATCAATTATAGGAGCACTAGAAGTTTTAGAAATATCTAAATGATGATTGGTAACTGTTAATGTAGCAGCCGCACTCTGGTTAGAGCCAAATGAGTTAATGGCATCTGCTTTATACTGTGTGCCATTATCGGACAAACTGATCCTCTCGGTTACATATTGGTTAGAGATTGCTCCATTAATAATGGTATTATTCTTATACCATTTATAACTTTGAACCGGAGCTAAAGCAGCAATAGAGAATGAAACTTCTGTAACTCCATTGGGTACAGTAATATCTTCAGGATTTTGAAAAATTAATGGAGGGGCATTTCCACCAGCTGTATTATTTTTGTTAGCATCTATCCAGTCTAATAATGCTCTAGCTTTTGGAGTTTCAGATGATGGTTGACCCACATAATCTACAGCACCGAAATTATTGCCTCTATCAGCACCAAATACGTACGAATAATGCGTAAAAACAGCATAATATGGGGCCAACTGATCTAAATAATATAAATAAGTATTGTAAACACCTTTATCTAAACTATAAGTGCTTCTCAATCCATTATTCATATGAATACCTCCTTCATATGTAGTCAAAGCAATATTTTCAGCTTGCCAGATATTAAAATGCTGCTGTGTAATTGCAATTTTTTCATCAATGCTTTGTGTCATCCTTGTAAAACCGTCTTCACTTTCTATTCCTTTTAGATCAAAATAAGGAGCTAAGCCATAAAAATCAGGCATAGTATTATTCGGATTAATTTGAACATTATTAGGATAAACAGTAATATCTTTTAATGCGGCAAGATGATTGGTAGACACACTTGTAGAACCTAATTGACCTGCCAATACGGTGGTTATTCTATGCTCTTCTGTGTTAAATTCATCTTTAAACCATTCAAATATTCGCACCGTTTTATATACCATATATTTATGACTGGTTGAATTATCATTAACATTGCCAAAACCAAGGGCAGCACCTTTAGTTTTATAAGCACTAAATGCTGGAAATCCGGGATTCCATGTTTCATTACTATTTTCTAAATAAATCTTTAAGTTGGGGTTTAGATTATTTTTTATCAATATTGCCAACTGTCTTACAAAATTTTCATTGGCTTCTGCGGGTACATTTATCCACATATTTCTATTGGTAACGTTACAAAGGTATATAGCCCATTCATAAGCCATAACATCATTATTTATGATTTCATAAGTACCATGATAAGGTACTCGTTGGTTGGGACTATCCGCCTGTATTCTATCTCCCCAGTTTTCCATCTTGTTAAAATTAGTCCCTACCATATCCATAAAACGGATATGACTAAACTTCTTTATCTCATCGATAAATGATTGGGCAAAAGGACCATCGGCAGGATTAGTAGATTGCCAATTACCGGCAAAAATATTTGAAGTTGATGATTTAAAGATGCCTGCTGCGTTATTAATTTTATATGAAAGTCCTACACCCGTTCCAATATCTATTTTTCTAATGGCTTCTGGATAAGTACCTCCAGTATTTATAGAGCTTGTATTACTAACTGATTTGTTATTATAAGCATCAACTGCTTTAACTTGAATGTTATAGCTACTATTTTTAGAGAGTCCATAAACCGTTGCAGCGTTAGAACTACTAGTTTGCCAAAGTGCTCCATTTACATAAATTTCATAAAATAAGAAACCAACACCATTATCTGTTGCAGCATTCCAATTCAGATCAGTAGCCACAGCAGTTGTGTTACTAACAGTTAATCCTGAAGGAGTACTTGGAGCCTGTACATCAAGGCCTGCGGGTACGCTACTCCCAAAACCAGCACTAAAATCGCGTTCTGGTCCAATAAAATCATTATACCCTAGCGTAGGAGATGTATATAACAATGTCCAATTAGAGCCATCATTTGAACCTTCACAATGAAAATTTGCCACTGTTCCATGAATGACGCTCAGTAAAATACCTGTAGGGTAAATAGGTGCTTTTTTAAACTCTAAGGTGAATGTAACTGGTAAATTATTACCTACAACAATACCATTTTCTATAATTTGCTTTGAGAAAAATGTTGCATAATCATCATCTTCGAATACCTTGTAAGGTGGGTCTCCAAAATTTCTAAAAGATGATTTAAAATAAATCTCATCATTTTCTGACTCTTTAGAATCTGTATTATCAATATAAGAATGCAAATCTGTAAGAGGAAATTCAGTATCTCCCATTATCCATCGTATTTTGTCAATCTTAACATTTGGGTTTGTTATGCTCCCATTGTTATCGTCTAGTTGATCTACTGTAAGTCTCAAATATTTATAAGCTTGTGCTTGTTGTGAACTTGTATATTGTATTCCTATAAAGAAAAAGAGAAATAGCGACATACTTTTTAAAAGTAATAAGTTTTTCATGATAATTAAATTTTAATTAATAATAGAATTTGACAAATAAAAAATAATTTTAGTACAATTTAGAGAGCAAAATTTCAATATCTGTCCTGCTCTTACCTGTTGATTTTGAATGATAAATTCAATTTTTTAAAATTAAATCGATCATAAAATAATATATTTTCTTTTTTAACTTACTTATTTTCTACATTTTATGAAAATATATCAAATTATTATTTTAAAATATATTTTATAGCAATTAAATTTTTTGCCCATAATAAATGATAATTTAGTATTGCAATTTGATAATTTATGCAAACTAAATACAAGCTCATTATCAATTTTTTAATTTTTAAAATTGGCAAAAAACACAAAGAAGGGTTAAAAAGGTTTTTCAACGATAACAAATTGTAAAAAAACCAATTAAAAAATCTGTAAAATAAATTTTAGTCCTAAAAATTACATGATATAAAATTTTAATCAGATATTTTTAACTAACTTTAGTTCATCTAATTATATAGACCTCTTTTGAAAACGAATAATGCACTCATTCTTATCAATTAAAAATTATTGGCTATTTGTCCTTGTCATAGTATTGTGTTTTGGATGTGAGCAAAAAAGAATCGCGAATACCGATTCCACAATTAAAACTCCCAATGTCCTATTCATAGTAATAGATGATCTTAATGATTGGGTAGGCTGTTTAGAAGGTCATCCTCAAATTAAAACACCGAACATTGATAAACTAGCGGCTAGAGGTATATTGTTTACCAATGCACAAACTCAATCTCCTATATGTAATCCATCCAGAACAAGTGTCTTAACAGGATTACGACCTTCAACAACTGGGATATATGGTCTTTCTCCTTGGATACGTGATGTTGATTCATTAAAAAACCTTATTACTTTACCTCAATATTTCTCCCAACATGGATACACCAATTATAGTACTGGAAAAATATATCACGGAGGTAATGGAAGAAGGAAAACAGATACTGAATTTGATATATTAGGACCGGGAACGAATATAGCACCAATCCCGCAAACAAAGATTGTAGGCTACACCCCTGGTGGTAATCATAATTTAATGGATTGGGGAACTTTTCCTCATAAAGATGAGGATAAAGGTGATTGGGAAGTGGCCAGTTGGGCAATAAATGTGCTCAATAAAAAACCTAAGCATCCCTTTTTTCTTTCAGTTGGTTTTTTCTTACCTCATGTACCACTTTATACTACTAAAAAATGGTTTGATATGTATCCATATAAAACTTTACAAATGCCTCCAATGATTGAAAAAGACAGGGATGATACGCCCAGATTTTCATGGTATAATCATTGGGATGTTCCAGAACCTCGCCTTAAATGGCTTAAAGAAAATGATCAATTAAAACCTTTGGTTCGTTCATATTTAGCAGCTATAAGTTTTGTTGACAGTCAAGTTGGACGCGTAATAGATGCACTAGACAATAATGGGTTGGCCCAGAATACAATCATTGTACTGTGGTCAGATCATGGTTATCACTTAGGTGAAAAACAAATTAGCGGCAAAAACACTTTATGGGAACGTTCCACAAAAGTACCACTTATTTTTGCCGGACCTGGAATAGAAAAAAACACTAGTTATGATAGCCCTGTAGAATTATTAGATATTTATCCAACTTTAAATCAACTTTGCCAATTACCAATTCGCAAAGAGCTTGAAGGACATTCACTTGTTCCACAATTGGAGGATTCAAAAATTGAACGCCTTTGGCCTGCAATCACCACAAATAATCATAACAATCATAGCATACGCACCAATAATTGGCGTTATATATGCTATGCAGATGGAAGTGATGAATTATACGATGTAAAAAACGATCCCAATGAGTGGTATAATCTGGCCATGATAGAAAAATATAAATCTGTAAAACAAGAGTTATCACAATGGATACCAAAGACAAACCATCCACCACATATTGGTAATAATTTACGTGTATTAGAGTACCACAATGGAACTGTCATTTGGGAAGGAGATACGATTCAAACTAAAGACCCTATTCCGGGAAGATAAAAATCAATAGTACTTCATAAAATAAGGAACTACTTTTTATGGAATATTAACACACCTACTTTAATACAAAACATACTTAGAAAGATGGAAAACTTTGTTTTTATCAAAGCTTAAAATAACTGAAAAAATACTAACACCATGAATTAATAAAGTCAAAGAGAAGGATTGGTTTTACCAATATTATAAAATCGTTTTTTTATGATAATACTTACTAAAAACTAAAAACAGAAATCCACATAACAACCAGGCTGGTAAAGTTACAAAGGATAAAAAAACATCATACTTTACAGATATAAAATAAAACAGTCCAAAACTAATGGCCCAGGCTAAAAGCACAGCTTTGTTATAGTTTAAATTTGAGACTTCCGCATAATTCTTAACAATACCTATTTTTTTAGCAAAAAAATGTTCAAACACTATAATAGCTCCAAAAGGAGCTAAAATAAATCCATATAAGGCTACAAAACCAAGTAACTTCATAGCAAAAGCTGGAAAAATACCTGCTATTGTTGCAATAGTTCCTGCTAAAATGGTAACCCAAAAAGTAGAAGCTTTTGGTATTATAGCTTGAAATGCCAAACCGGCTCTATAAATGGTAGGATTAGCAGTAGTCCATCCTGCTAAAACAACAGCGATAATTCCGAATATACCAATAGCACTATGAGCCAGAGGTCCCGGAGCTACAGGTGGTGCTTCACCATTCGATAAAAATGCTTGTGCCTCAGGAGACTTAACATAAACGGCATATAGAAGAGCGGCGGCTATCCATGCCATATAATGCCCAATATACATCCCTGCGGCGGTAGTCCAACCGGAACTAGAATTTTTTGCAAATCTAAAAACTGATAAATCTGACATCCCAATATGCATCGCTGCGTTTGCGAACCACGACCAAATGACCACATGCCAGAAAGTATATTTAATCTGTCCTGGAAATGGTTCAGAACCTTCTCCCCAAATATTCCAAAAATCAGAAAAAGAAGAAACTCCTAACTGATTTAAAGCAACAATACCACAGGCTAAAAAAGCCAATACAATTATTGGAGACATCCAATTGGCCGCCTTAGAGACAGTTTCATACCCTTTTGCAGCTATTATTGAGATAAGTGCCCCAATAATCAGTACAATTACCACCCAAGTAATTCCATTAGGCATCGTATCAGTTAATCTTGGCATTTCCATATTCAGTGGCACACCTACAGCAGTTGCCGATACCGTGATCATAGATCCCGCCAAAAAGCAAAATAATACCCCATTAGCTAAATTATAGCCTGTCACTAATTTTTTGCCACAAATTTTTTCTAATTGATAATACAGCGTTAGTCTATTCTTTACTGCAATTTCTGCTGTTAAAAATCGCCAAGATAAAACTGCTAATAAGTTTCCAAGTAATAAACCAACAATTAAGTCGAAGGCACTAACACCAGCTGCCAAAAACAAAGGTCCAATCATAAATTCTGTACCCGCTGCATGTTCGCCCGCATACATTCCTAAAAAACTTTTCCATCCTTTTAGTTTTGAACTAGGAACAACTTGTCTTTCAAATTCTCCTCCTTTTGTTTCTTCTATTTTAATATCTGGATTATTTTGGGTCATAAAATTGGCTGTTAAATTGTTTCTCAACTTGCCTACCGACAAGGCATTATCAACCAGAGGCTGACCACTAAAGCTGACAGTCATTAAATAATAATAAAATCAAAACACACAAAGTCTATTACTAATGTGTTTATACCAAATGATTGGGCAAGTCTTCTAATTTCTCACAACACAATTGTTCCATAACTTGCTGTAATTGAGTTTTTATTATAGACATAGTATGATCTCCTCCCTGGGTACCTAAAGCCGCAGTTCCATACATAAAAGATCTACCCATAAAAGTAAATTTAGCACCACTGGCAATAGTTCTAGCAATATCAGGACCCGAACGAACACCACTATCCATCATCACTTCAATTTTATCTCCATATTTTTCAGCAATTGTCTTTAATGGTTTAATGGCAGATTGACCTGCATCTAGTTGTCGTCCTCCATGATTTGAAACAATTATTCCATCAAATCCTAAACGAATGGCCTCTTGGGCATCCAATTCTGAGGCTACTCCTTTTAGCACCAATTTTCCTTTCCACATGTCTCGAATTGGCTTTATCTTTTCTTCATTTAACCTTCCTGAAAAAGTATCATCCATAAATTTGCCAAATTGCTTTAAATCTAAGCCAGGAGGTATATAAGGTTTTAAAGTAGCAAAAGTGGGTTGTCCATATCTTAATGTTTCCAATGCCCAATGAGGTTTTCCTAAAATTTGCAAAATATTTTTTATAGACATTCTTGGTGGCATTGACAATCCGTTTCTAATATCATGAGGTCTATATCCAAAAGTAGGAACATCGCACAAAACAACTAGTACAGGACACTGAGCGGCGGCGGCTCTATTGATTAGATCATCTCGTAAAGAATCTTCAGTAGGATGATATAATTGAAACCAGGCTTTTCCTTCAGTCAATTCACCAATCCGTTCTATACTATCTGTAGCAACCGTACTCAAAATAAACGGAATATTGTGTTTTAAAGCTGCTTTGGCCAAAATTTCTGAGGAATTAGGCCAAATCAATCCTTGAAGTCCTATAGGAGCAACACCTACAGGGGCATCATATTCTACACCAAAAAGGGTGGTTTTAATAGAAGATCCCGAATAGTCTTTTAGATAATTTGGTCTTAATTGGACTTCTTGAATTTCAGTAGTATTTCTATGCAGATTTACATATTCATTACAACCACCATCTAAATATTCAAAAACAAATTTTGGAATTCTTCGTTGAGCCTTTGCTCTTAAATCATCAATAGATGGAAATTTTGGATTGTAAGGTAAACTCATAATTATTATAGAATTATAAAATTGATGTCAATAATTTAAACTTCAAACAACAAAGGTGTTAACTTTTTCATTTTATAATTTTCTTTCAAAAAGTTAGCATTTAACTTCTTATTAGAAATTATCATTGCCGCTCCTAAGGCAGAACCCAATGGTGACTTAGTTGTTCTAATTTTATATTCTTGAAAGTGATGTGCTATTAATTTTACAAATACGTCATTATCAGTAAACCCACCATCAATATATATTAGTTTTATCAATTTATTATTTCCAATAGCTTTTTTGATAGTTTGAACTTGCATATCCATCAATTCTATCATCAGCTGATGGAAAGCCTCTTCAAAAGATTCAAAATGTTCAAGATCGGTTTTATTAATTTGCTTCCTTTTTAATGTAATTCCTTTAAATTTGAAGTATATTCCCGGATTTGATATCAATTTTAAATATATACCTTTATCAAATTTTATATTACGATGAGCCCCATATTCTTTATGATAGAACTTACTTAATTCTTCTATTTGAATTCTATATTCATTCCCCATAAAAAAACGAGTAGCCTTTACACGTTTACCATCGATTTGCATATAATTTAAGCAATTATTTTCCAAATCTTCTTCAGTTAAAATTTCATCATTAAAGGCATTTAATGAAATACTCCAGGTACCAGTTGAAAGTAATAAAAAGGGTTTCTTTTTACTTAAAACGTATGGTATCAGAGCTGATGAACTATCGTGAATACCCACCCCAATTTTAATGTTTTTATCATGATAATTCATGTTAATACTGGTTTTAGTAGACACTATAGGCGGTAATATTTCATCTATCCCTTCTTTAGAAACCCAATTATGATATGCATTGGTTTGAAAATTCCAGAGATTTGTATGACAGCCAATACTGGTAAATTCACTTAAAGGAATACCTGTAAATAAATAAGATAAATACTGTGGAAAATGTAAAGCGTATTTGATTTGTTTGAATATTTTTGGTTTAGTTTTCTTTATCCAATACAATTGCAATCCTGAATTTAATGCTCCATTTTGGGGTGAGGCGGTTTCTGTTGCTATAGTTTTAATATCACCATAAGTATCATAAAACTCATCGAGAATCTTTTTTGGAATAGGTTTGGTGTAGTTGTACAATGGAGTAAGCACTTTTCCATTTTTATCTAGGTGAACAAAACTAGCACCATAAGTCGAAAAATTTATCGCCTTTATTTCATACTTATCTTCATTTAAAATTTTATCAAAACTTTTTTTTAACCATTTTCTTAAGTAGGCTAGGTTTTCTGTAGGATAACCATCTTCATCTTCAATTTCATCAAAACGAGAATATTCACGGTAAACTTCTTGATAATTGGCGTCAAATAAAAAGAATTTTTTATTCGTTTTACCTATATCAAAAATTGCCGTGACTTTCTGTTTTGTCATTCTTTATTTTGTATTTTAATGTGCTTCTTTTTGATAAGGCCAAAAGCGGGTTATAAACCAGTTGCAACTGACGTGGTTCCTCTTTCTTTTATTAATTTATTCCTAATATCAAAATAACGATATGCATTAATAGGATTAATTACGCCACCAGACTGATATCTTGCTTGTTTGATTAAGGGTCTAACATCAGTACGATAAGCATCTTGCAAAATTTCTTGACATTTTACTACATCATTATTTTGTTGAGCCATTTTTAATAATTGTCGATCTATTAAAAGAGCTTTAGCATAAGCTTCTTGAATTGCCTCTAAAGATTGTATTAGATCTTCTAACGGATCTTTAACATTATGACTTGCATCTATCATCCAAGCCAAGTCAGGATTGTTTTTGTTGTTTTCCATACCATATACCAGTTCATTGAAAATGAGAAACAAAGCATATGGTTTAATAGAACCAACAGTTAAATCATCATCTCCATACTTACTGTCATTAAAATGAAACCCTCCTAATTTACCCTGCATCATTAAAGTTGCTACTATTTGTTCAATGTTGGTATTTGGCAAATGATGCCCCAAATCTACCAAAGTATAAGCTTTATCACCACAACCATTTGCCAAAAGCAAAGAAGTACCCCAATCTCGTATAACAGTACTATAAAAATTAGGTTCATAGGGCTTATATTCTATAAACATTTTCCAATCATCCGGTAATTTTTTATATATTTTTTTAAGGCTATTTTGCGTATTTTGTAGAGCCAGTTGAAAATTATTTTGACCGGGAAAATTTGAACCATCTGCTAACCAAACCGTAATGCTTTTCGATCCAAGTTTCTCTCCAATATCAATAACCTCAATATTATGTTCAATAGCTTGATCTCTTACGGCATTACTTACATTAGACAACGAACCAAATTTGTAACTTTCTTTAGCATTTGCTTGGTCTTGAAACGTATTAGAATTAACAGCATCAAAAATGATATTATGAGAACTTGCCAACTCTTTAATAGCTTTATAATCTTTAGGGATATCCCATGGAATATGTAAAGAAATAGCCCCTGCTGTTTGCGTTAATTGATGTATAATGCCAATATCATCTATTTTTTCTTCTAAAGAAGAAGGTTCTCCCCCATAAGAGAATCTTCCGAACCTAGTACCACCTGCACCCAATGCCCAACTGGGTATTGCAACTTGAAAATCAGCAAGTTTTGCAATAATTGCATCAACATTTCTACCACTATTTGATAAAGTATTTGCCAAAAAATCAAAACTTTCTTTATGTTTGGTAATATCCTTTTTATTATTGTCTTGTATTTGACTTTGCTCTATAATCATATAACTTATATTATGTTATTTTGTAAGAAACCTCCACAAACTAATATTTAGCTTGCGGAAGCTTACAGAAAACTAACTCAAATTTATCTTACAAATGCGGCTGGCATTCCTCCATCAACATTGATTATGTTTCCGGTTGTTTTATTTAAGATTGCTACTAAAGCAAATACGCCATTGGCAATATCTGCCGGATATATAATTTGGTTCAATAAATTTCTTTTTGCATAATGATTAGGTAGTTCTTCTACGGTTATACCATAGGCTTTTGCTCTTCCTTCAGCCCAATCACCTTCCCATATTTTACTCCCTATAATAACCCCATCAGGATTTACAATATTGACCCTTATTTTACTATCACCTAACTCAGCTGCTAATAAACGAGCCATATGTTGTTGAGCGGCTTTCGCAGTACCATATCCTACATTATTTGGTCCTGCAAATAATCCGTTTTTACTTGCAATACTTATAAAATCTCCGCCCATATTTTGGTTTTTCATAATGGCAACTCCATTTTTTGCAAGAAGAAATTGTCCCTTAACCATAACATCTTGTAACACAGTCCAATCTTTTTCATCATGATCTTCTAAAGGTTTAGATATCGCTAAACCGGCACTATGGACAACAATATCAACACCTCCAAAATCTAAACAAGCCTTTTTATAAGCCGATTTTACAGATTCTTCTTTGGTTACATCACACACCACATAACTTGCCACATCTTTACCAAAAGTTGAAACAGCCTCCAATAGCCTATCTTCAACAACATCAGTAAGTACCACATTTGCTCCTTCTTCAGCAAGTTTATCCGCAATTGCTTTTCCTATTCCACCACCTGCTCCAGAAACCAAAGCAACTCTACGTGATAATGGTTTTTCTTTAGGCTGTCGTTGTAATTTTGCTTCTTCTAATAACCAATATTCTATATCAAATGCTTCTTGCCTTGGCAAAGAAGTATATGATGTAAGTGCTTCGGCTCCTCTCATTACATTAATTGCATTAACATAAAATTCATTCGCTACTCTGGCCGTTTGTTTATTCTTAGCAAAACTGAAAATACCTACCCCCGGATATATTATTATTACAGGATTAGCATCTCGCATTGCAGGGCTATTATCCTTCTTACACGCATTATAATATGCTGCATAATCATTTCTATATGCCTCAAAATCAGGTTCTAATTTCTTTAGTATTGCATTTGCATCTGATAGATCTTCATGTATATCTAAAGTTAATACTAAAGGTTTAATTTTTGTCCTTAAAAAATGATCCGGACAAGAAGTTCCCATTGGAGCTAATCTTTCTAAATCATTACTATTTATAAACTCCATGACCGCATCGTTATCCGAAAAGTGACCTAACATTCCTTTTTCAGAAGAACAAAGACCTCTTAATAATGGCATAAGTTGAGCGGCTCTATCCAATCGCTCATTACTTGGTAGACTTCTAATTTTTTCTCCGCCAAAAACGGATCCATTTTCTTCAATCTTTTCTTCAATATATGCAGAAGCCGTTTCTATGACTTCAAGACTATTTACATAAGATTCATACGAAGTATCACCCCAAGTAAATATACCATGACTACCTAAAACTATACCTATAATACCAGGGTTTTCATTTAGACATTCTTCCAATTGCATGCCTAAATCAAATCCTGGCCGTTGCCAAGGAACCCAGCCCATTTTATCGCCCCAAATTTCTTTAGTAACTTTTTGACTATCCTTAGCCGCCGCAACTGCAATTAATGCATCCGGATGTAAATGATCTATATGCTTAAAGGGTAATAATCCATGTAGTGCAGTATCAATTGATGGTGCTTTACTATCTAAATCATAAATACAATGATTATAAAGGGCAACCATACGATCTTCATCATGCAATCCTTTGTATATAGTTTTTAAATCACGTAATCTTTTTACATAAAGACCTGCTATTCCTGAACGGGTTAAAGTACCAATGTCACCTCCTGAACCTTTCACCCACATAACCTCAACATCTTCGTTAGTTAAAGGGTCTTTTTCTATGGTTCTACAACTGGTATTACCACCTCCAAAATTAGTAATTCTAAGATCTGCTCCCAACATATTTGATCGGTATAAAAATAATGCCACTTGATCATCTCCAAATGAAGCTGCCTTTTTATCATCCCATAGATAATCTACGTATTTAAATTTTTTCATTTTATTATTCTTGTAATTTTAATTAAATATCTGTTTTAGGAATGCGAAAAATAAACCAATAAACAAACCTTTCTATCCTGTACTGTACTGTACTGAGCTTTTAAAATTGATGAAATTAAAATAACACATTATAAATTTTATAACCTTTATAAAACAAATATATATTGAAAAATCAATTAATTATTTTACTTTTATAAAAAAAAAGAGAAGCAAACTGCAATCCTGCTATTCAGGTTAATCTATAAGAATTTTATTCAATAGTATAATTTCTTTTATTTTGATCTAAATAGATTTCGTTATTTAATGCACTTTAATTAATATGTTTAATTTTATACGAATAAACCAAAATTCAAGAGTCCCAAAATATAAGCAAATTATAGATTCTATTGTTCATAATATTTCTATAGGAAACTTAAAAATAAATCAAAAACTACCCTCAATTAACATGCTGAGTGAGGAATTTGGTCTTTCTAGGGATACCGTAGAAAAAGCATACACTATTCTCAAAGAACAGAAAATTATTTCGCCTATAAGAGGGAAAGGTTATTATATTACCCGAACCAAATTAATATCTAAAACAAATATTATTTTTCTTATTAATAAATTAAGTACTTATAAAATGAGAATTTATAACTCATTTATTAAAAGTATAAAAGGAGAGATACATACGGATTTACATATTTATCATTGTGATGAATCTGTGTTTTTAAATTTATTGGATAAAAATCTAGGAGCTTATGACTATTACATTATTATGCCTCATTTTAAATCAGAAGATTTAAAACATATCAGCTCTACGGAAATGGTGTTAAAAGCTATAAAAAAAATTCCAAAAGAAAAGCTTGTTATTATGGATAATAAGCTAAATTTAGGAGAGGGAATTGTTCAGATTTATCAAGATTTTGAAAATGATATTTATGATGCATTAAATGAGGGTATTGATAAAATCACAAAATATAAAAAATTAATTTTAATTTATTCTGAAGATTTGGTATACCCTTATCCTCGAAGGATTTTACATGGTTTTAGAAAATTTTGTACTGAACATACCATAGATTTTGAAATTCTAAATGAAGTATATGAAGATACTATTGTTAAGAAAGGCGATTTATTTATTACTATGCAGGAACCAGATTTGGTAAATTTAGTCCATCAAATACGTGACAGAAAATTAAAACTTGGCAAAGATATTGGTATCATTTCCTATAACGAAACTCCTTTAAAGGAGCTATTAGATATCACTGTTATTTCTACTAATTTTAAAGCAATGGGGGAAACTGCAGCCAGAATGATTTTACAACAGAAAAAGGGAGAAGTGAAAAACCCATTTGATTTTATTGATAGAAACTCTATGTAAGATTGAATTTTGTTTATTTCATAAATTTTTTAACTCAAAAAAAAGCCCACTCTTCAGCGGGCCATTTTCTCTAACTAAACTATCAACTTAAACTAATTTTTATACTTATTGTAATTCCTTAATTATAGAAAATAAAGGAGTATGTTATTTTGGGAAGTGAACTTGCCTTATTTAAAACAAGGCAAATTCACGTTAATTAAATAGCAATTTTCCCATTTTTGTTATGCTTCTAATTTTTAAAAGAATAGTAATCAAATAAATGTTTCTTTTTAGTGACTTTATAAAAGTTTACTTTATGTTTCATTTATGTATTTGTACTTCTTTTTAATTTTAAAAGCTCTTTTCTTTAATTGAGCATTATAAATCAATGTCTCTACATATATTAAACAACAACCGTGCTAAAGTTCCTACCCATATTTAAGTATTTTTAACACATTTTTATATTTTTCTCATTATCAGCACCTTATATTGTTTAAATTTATAAAAAAATATCATTTCTATTTAATTAAATTAAGAACAATCCGTTAAACTCATTTATTTTTTTGAAATTAGTTGTAAATTTTAAGTAACTTTAAGCTTTCTTATTAAGAATAAAAAAGAGTAATAGGGCACATATTTATAATGATTAAAAACAATAATTTGCACTACTTTGCAGTTATTAGGTTGTTTAGTCAAGTGCAAACTTGATGTTATAAATAAACACAGAACAACCCGAAACTAATTAATCTTATTATTAATAATGGTAAAGTCTTTAAATACTAATGTTTGTGAAGAACATATTTTTTCAAATATATTCAGAACCCTTTCTAAAGATGTCCATAACTTTTTACGCTATAAATATGGAGATAATTTAAATCCTAAAGATAAAGTTCAAGAAGCATTTATTAAACTTTGGGATAATTGTAAAAATGTTACTCCTGAAAAAGCGAAGTCATTTTTATTTACTACTGCTAATAATATGATGTTAAATGAAGTGAAACATCAAAAAGTAGTTTTAAGACATCAACAAATTAAACCAAAGGGATATACAAATGAGAATCCTGAGTTTTTAATGGAGGAGTCTGAATACATGAAGAAATACCAACGAGCACTAGCAAATTTAACTGAGGCACAAAGAGAAGCTTTTTTAATGAATAGGATTGAAGGTAAAAAACATAAAGAAATTGCAGAAGAATTAGGCATCTCTAGAAAGGGTGTTGAAAAGAGGATATATGGTGCTTTAGAGAAATTAAGAAAGGAAATTGACGGAATTTAATATATATTAGTAGGATATTTTGATATATAATTGTTACATATATGAAGTCGCTTTAATAAAAGTGAAAAAATATTTAATTTGAGGTAGGAATAATCTTGCTTCAGTTGTTATGTAATAAGAAACATTGATATGCAAAAAGAAATTTTAATACAAAAATGGTTAGATGGCGAACTAGACGATGCCGGGCTTAAAGCTTTTAAGGCTTTGCCAGAGTATGAGTCATACACAAAACTCTCCGAAAAAGCGAAGCTTTTTGAAGACACATCATATGATGTTGATTTTGAGTATGGTAAATTAAACGCCATCATTAATGAACGTCGGCAAGAAACTCCCGTAAAAACACTTAACTGGATAAAACCTCTTTTACGTGTTGCGGCAATCTTCATAATCGGCCTAGCCGTTTATTACGCCCCTTTATATGGTAATACAACTACGGTTAAAGCATTAGCTAGTAATCATACTACTGTTGAATTACCTGATAATTCAAGTGTAAAACTAAATGCTTCCTCATCCATACAATATAAAAAAGGAAATTGGAAAAACAATCGTGAAGTTAATTTGGTAGGAGAAGCCTATTTTAAAGTTGCTAAAGGATCACAATTTGACGTTGTTACTTGGTTAGGAAAAGTAAGTGTTTTAGGCACACAATTTAACGTGAAACAACGCGTTAATTATTTTGAAGTTACTTGTTATGAAGGTTTGGTAAGTGTTTCTTTTAAAGGAAAGGAAATAAAGCTACCAGCTGGCAAAACTTTTAAAGTAATTGGCAATGAAATAGTTGAAAGTGAAACTAAAGACTCTCTTCCTTCTTGGACAGGTAAAAAAATGAGTAGTTTTAAAAGTGTACCTTACGGAGAAGTTATTAAAGAGTTTGAAAGACAATACAATATAAAAGTAGAAACCAAAGATGTAGATACTACTCAATTATTTACCGGTAGTTTTGCATTGAATGACAAAGAATTAGCTTTAAAAGCCATAACATTACCTTTACAATTGAAGTATATTAAAGAAAATAAAACAAAAATAGTATTAACTAAAGAGTGATAAAAAATTGGTTACTTCTTAGTCTAATTTTTTTATCCTTTTTTTGTTTCACTTCAATCACAGCCCAAACCAAAAAAGGAAAGGAACCACTTATTGATATTTTAGAAAAATTAGAGTCACGTTTTGACTCTAATTTTTCGTTTATAGATAAAGATATCAGAAACATTTATATAGAACCTCCAGAGGACGATCTTTCTCTCAAAGAATCCATGGACTATATCCAAAATAATACTTCCTTGCTATTTACAGTTATAGGAAGTAATTTTATTACCATTACAAAAAATAGAGCAAATTTGTATACTGTTTGTGGTTATTTAATGGATGAGTATACCAATATGCCAATTGAGGGTGTAGTGATTCAATCTAAAGACATCTCTACGTTAAGTAATGACAAAGGCTATTTTGAACTTATTGATGTATCTGATAACGATATCATCACTTTAAGACATCTTAGTTATGAAGTATTTACAGATTATTCCAAAAACTTAAAAACAAAAGATTGTGAAATAATTTTTTTAAGTTCTAAAGTTGAGATTTTATCAGAAATTATATTGACCAACTATTTAACTGATGGTATTAATAAGGTTATGGATGGTAGTATAACCATAAATTATAAGAATTTTGGTACAGTACCCGGACTCATAGAAACGGATGTTCTACAAACAATACAAGCCATCTCGGGTGTACAGAGTATAGATGAAACCGTTTCAAACATTAATGTAAGAGGTGGTACACATGATCAAAACTTAATTCAATGGGATGGTATCAAACTCTACCAATCCGGTCATTTTTTCGGACTCATATCAGCTGTGAATCCGCGTATAACCAAAAAAATAAAACTTTACAAAAACGGCACGCCAACTTCTTATACTGACGGTATTTCTGGGACTATAGATATGCAAACGGATCAAAGTATAAACAAAGTATTACACACCGAAATTGGTTTGAATTTTATAAACTTAGATGCCTTTGTTGATATTCCTATTCATAAAAAGTCATCATTGCAAATTGCTTCTAGAACTTCTATTAATGATTACTTAAACACCCCGACATATACCCAATATTTTGACAGGGCATTTCAAAATACCGATGTTGTCTTAAGTACTAATAATACAAATAGTACTGACGAAAAATTTGATTTTTACGATGTGAGTTTAAGATGGTTGTACAAAATTTCTAAAAAGGACCAAATCAGAATTAATTTATTAAATCTCAATAATAATCTCACTATAAGTGAAAACGCTTTTGGTGGTGGATTAACATCATCAAGAGAAAGCTCTTTGGACCAAAGTAATTTAGCAGGAGGTATAGCATATAAAAGAACATGGAGTGATAAATTTAAAACAACTGCACAACTTTATGCAACTAATTATAAATTAGACGGAACGAATGTTGATATTATTAAGGAACTTATTTTAACTCAAAAAAACGAAATTGTTGAAAGTGGTCTAGATCTAAATTCTAAATATACTGTAAATGATTATTTTTCTGTATTTCATGGTTACCATTTCAAACAAACTGAAATTACAAATGCCGATAAAATTAACTTTCCGGTTCTAGATACTGTAGTTAAAAGAACTGTAACAACTCATGCCTTATCTACTACTGTTTTTTATAGTTCTGAAGAAGGAAATATCAATATTAGTTTAGGAGCTCGAGTGAACTATTTAAATCCATTCAATAAGTATTTGATTGAACCCAGATTGAATTTCAATTATAGATTGAATGAAAAAATAACATTTGAAGTTTTAGGAGAATTCAAAAACCAAACCACTACCCTATTAAATGATTTTAGAAATAATTTTTTAGGCATTGAGAGTCGCCGTTGGACTTTATCAAATAACGATAACATACCCATCTTAAAAAGCAAACAAATTTCAATTGGATCAAATTACAATTATGAGGGATTAAAAATCAATACTGAAATTTATTACAAAGAAATTGACGGTATTACAACTCAAAGTCAAGGGTTTAGAAATCAATATGAATTTACAGATTCAAAAGGGAGTTATAATGTTAAAGGTTTTGAATTCATTATAAATCATAAAATTAATAAAATTAATACTTGGTTGGGATATTCTTTTGCAGATAATAATTATGTTTTCAATGAATTGGATAATCCTAATTTTCCTAGTAATTTTGATATAACACACACCGTATCATTCGCAACAGGATACAATTTTAATAAATTAAAACTCTCTACAGGAGCAAATTGGCGTAGTGGTAAACCAACAACCAGGCCAGTGGTAGGTAATGAGGTCATTAATAATACGATCAATTATCAAGAGGCCAACAGTAGCAATTTAAACGCCTATATGAGGATAGACGCTTCAGCTATTTATGATTTTCAATTTTCTAATAGAATAAAAGCACAAGCGGGGCTTTCGGTCTTAAATCTACTAGACAAAAAAAATACGATTAACAGTTATTATAATATTGATAATACTAATACCGTCAAAGAAATTAAAACATATTCTTTAGGATTTACACCTAATTTTTCTTTTAGAGTATCCTTCTAATCCTCATCTCTCTCCAATTCCGCATGGAAAGAAAAGAGATAGGAATAGGTTTATTATTTATTTGTTTTCTTTCTTAATTAAATTTAATGCAGAACCTTCTTTAAACCAAGCTATTTGACCTTCATTATAAGTATGATTTAACTTAATAACATCTTTAGAATTATCTATATGGACAATTTCTAATGTTAATGGTTTACCGGCAGTAAAATCTGCTAAATCAATAAAATTAAAAGTATCATCTTCTAATATTAAATCGTAATCTGCTTCATTAGTAAAAGTCAATCCTAACATACCTTGCTTTTTAAGGTTTGTTTCATGGATACGGGCAAATGATTTTACAATTACCGCAACAACACCTAAATGGCGAGGTTCCATAGCAGCATGTTCTCTTGATGATCCTTCACCATAATTATGATCCCCTACAACGATTGAAGCAACATTTGCTTTTTTATAGGCTCTGGCAACATCTGGTACAGCACCATATTCACCTGTTAATTGATTTTTAACCTTATTAGTAGCTTTACCAAAAGCATTAACTGCACCTATCAGCATATTATTTGAGATGTTATCTAAATGACCTCTAAAACGCAACCATGGTCCGGCCATTGAAATATGATCGGTTGTACATTTTCCAAAGGCTTTTATCAATAATTTTGCTCCTGTTACATTTCCAACTATTGGTTCAAATGGTGTTAATAATTGTAACCTTTTGGAACTTGGATCAACGGTGATGTTAATACTTGAGCCATCTTTTATGGCTTCAACATAACCAGGATCTTTAACTTCAAAACCTCTAGGTGGTAACTCAAATCCTGTTGGTTCATCAAATTTTACTTCTTGACCATCTTGATTGATTAAAGAATCAGTAACGGGATTAAAATCTAGCTTTCCAGATATTGCAATAGCCGCTACCATTTCTGGAGAGCCTACAAAAGCATGTGTATTAGGATTTCCATCAGCTCGTTTGGAGAAATTTCTATTAAATGAATGTACTATAGTATTCTTAGGTTGGTTTTCGGCACCTTCTCTAGCCCATTGACCAATACAAGGGCCGCAAGCATTGGTAAATATTTTCGCATCTAAATCTTCAAAAATTTGAAGTAACCCATCCCTTTCTGCTGTATATCTTACTTGTTCTGACCCTGGATTAATACCAAATTCTGCTTTAGCTACAACACCTTTATCTACCGCTTGTTTTGCTATAGATGCTGCACGTGACAAATCTTCGTAAGACGAATTGGTACAAGAACCTATTAAACCCCATTCAACCTTTAAGGGCCAATCGTTTTCTGTCGCTTTTTTTGTCATATCAGATCCTACAAGTGTTGCAAGGTCTGGGGTAAATGGACCGTTTAATAAAGGTTTCAACTCAGATAAATTAATTTCTATAACTTGATCAAAATATTTTTCAGGATTATCATAAACCTCTTTATCGCCAGTTAAATACGCTGCAATTTTATTAGCTTCATCAGCAACTTCATCTCTTTTAGTTGAACGTAAATATCTTTCAATTGATTTATCATAACCAAAAGTAGAAGTGGTAGCACCTATTTCGGCACCCATATTACAAATAGTTCCTTTTCCTGTAGCTGATATAGAGGTAGCTCCTTCACCAAAATACTCAACAATAGCACCTGTACCTCCTTTTACAGTTAAAATACCGGCTACTTTTAAAATAACATCTTTTGGAGAAGACCAGCCACTTAATTTACCCGTTAATTTTATGCCTATTAATTTAGGAAATTTTAATTCCCATGGCATTCCTGCCATAACATCTACTGCATCAGCACCTCCAACACCAATCGCTACCATCCCTAAACCTCCTGCATTTACCGTATGAGAATCTGTTCCAATCATCATACCGCCAGGAAATGCATAATTTTCAAGTACTACTTGATGTATAATTCCTGCACCAGGTTTCCAAAAACCAATTCCATATTTGTTAGATACTGAAGCCAAAAAATTAAATACTTCGCTCGAGGTATTAATGGCATTTTGTAAATCTTTGTCTGCACCAATCTTAGCTTGTATTAAATGGTCGCAATGCACAGTTGTGGGAACGGCTACTTTATTCTTACCCGCTTGCATAAATTGTAATAAAGCCATTTGTGCTGTTGCATCTTGACAAGCAATTCTATCTGGAGCAAAATCAACATAATCCTTACCTCTAACAAATCCTTTCTCTAAGTTTTTATCCCAAAGGTGATTGTATAATATTTTTTCAGAAAGCGTTAGTGGTTTTCCAACTATCTCTCGAGCTTTATCAACATTTTGTTTCATTCTGTTGTAAACCCCTTTAATCATATCAATATCAAAAGCCATAATATTTTTTATTTCAAGTTATTTTTTATAGTGACAAATGTAATTAATAAATAAAACTTAATTAAATATTCCTAAAACAAAATAACTAATTAAGCTAGATATTGAATAATTAATAATAAAAATCTATTATGTAGTTTGAAGAAAAAAAATCTTAAACCTGGGTTTGACCTAGGGAAAATGTACAGAAGGTAAAGAGAAAGTGAAATTTGAAGAAACTGCAAACCAGATCACCAACTCCTCTTTAAAAAATAGAGTATTAGTTGGTAATATTTTGATATTTCAAAAAAATGCATGAAAAGATCATCTTTTATTTGCATTTCCTTTGGATTTGATAAAACTTTTCAAACTAACTAGATAATCTTTCTCAAATCGGTCTTCGGATTGAATAGAAATTTATCTAAACTGTAAATAAATCTTAGGTCAAACACAGGTTTAAATATTCCTTTAAACGATTTCAGCGGAAAGTCCTAGATTCAATAATTTAGTACAACGAGGTTTCAATTCATCATATTCACCAGTTTTCACTGCACATTTACCTTTATAATGCACTAAGTATGTACATTGTTCGGCCTGCTCTGAAGAATGATTGCAAACTTTAATTAAAGAATCAATTACAAATTCAAAAGTGTTAACATCATCGTTAAATAAAATAATTTCATGTTGTTTTACATCTTGTGCAAGCACATCAACATCTTCCTTTATTTTTTCTTTAGTACTCATAATGACGACAAATTTAAAAAAATATTTTTACATTTTATATAAAAAATAAAAGAGGAAGCCTCAGAAGCTTCCTCTTTTACAAATTAACAAACTCAAAATCTAATACAAATATCTCAAAGCGGTTATATCATTTCCATTAAACTCGCCATCCTCATCAGATCCAAAACAGGCCAACATAATAGAAGTAGAATCATACCCCGTTGGTGTTCCCGGAATATGAACAGCACCTACACCTGCTGTCCCTTCATTAGAATTTTGACCACAACTCTGGCGACTCCACCAATCTGTATGTCTAAAACCAACTGAGTGGCCTACCTCATGCGTTATTACGTGTTCAACTACATTGGTATTATAAGAATTTAGGCCATAAATTTGCACAAATTTATTAGGGTTTCCACCACTTGGAAAACCTGCAGAACCACCTGCTCCTGACTCATTTGGATTATGATATACAACCATATCTTTAGATTGATAATTAGTTCCAAAAGAAAGTGAAAAACTAATATCTAAATTCAATCTATTATAATTATTAACTGCCCATTGTAAGGCAGTACGTTCTTTACTTGAAAGGCCAAAACCACCACCACCGGTATAACCAATGATTGTAATTACACCATTACTTACCAGATTGTTAGTACGGTATTGTTTAGTTGTAATTCCACCAGCTAATTTCATGTTCTCAATTTGAGCCCTACTAAATATAATATCACCTTCTACTCTGAACATTTCTTGAAATGAACCATCAGGTAGCTGAAAATCAATCTTTTCAATGTCGTTAGTATTAAAGTGCATGGCTTCTAGCTTTTTGGTTATTTCAGGAAATACCTGATGAACAGCTTGCTCTTCAATTAAAACTCCATCTTTCTGACAAGAAACAATGATTAAGGCAATTGCCATTACGAAAATTGTAATTACATTTTTTTTCATTTTTAAATAGTTTTAGTTAATATAAAAGTTAGCGACAATATTTGAGCATATTAGTCTTGGTAAATGTAAAGTTTTAGATAAGCAAAGTCAATAGAGAAAATGGTGAATTTTAAAATTCACCATAAACCACTAGTTTAAAATTGGAATAACTTAGGAGTTGTATTTAACTGATACCCAATTATTTCTTTCAATAATTGAATCAAGTTTCAAGTTGTATTTTGAAGCTTCAGTATCGATAAGAGGTATATCTTCTTGATAGAATCCACTTAATAATAATACACTATTATCATTAAGGCATTGGGCATACGTTTTGATATCATTCAATAAGATATTTCTATTGATATTCGCTAAGATGATATCATAATTTTTGTTGATTAATAACGACGAATCCCCTTGATAAACTGAGACATATTGACAATGATTTCGTTCAACATTTTCTAATGAATTTTCATAGCACCAATTATCAATATCTATTGCATCAATTGGCTTTGCTTCTTTCATTTCTGCAAAAATAGCCAAGATACCTGTACCACAGCCCATATCTAAAACTTTTTTATCTTTTAATTCTAAAGCCAATAAATGTTGCACCATCATATGTGTAGTTTCATGATGACCAGTGCCAAAACTCATTTTTGGCTCAATAACAATATCATATTTTAAATTGGTATTAGGATGAAAAGGAGCTCGAATACTTACTAGGTTATCTACCTCAATTGGATTGAAATTTTTTTCCCATTCAATATTCCAATTAACTTGGTCAATTTCTTCTTTTGTATATGATATTTGAAATTCCTCATTTTTTAAGGCATAAATGTCTTCAAATATATGCTCATGAAACTCCGCATTTTGAATATATGCCGTTAATCCATCCTCGTTTTCTACAAAACTTTCAAAACCTGCTATGCCTAATTCTGCTATTAAAATTTCGGTTGCAGGTTGCAATGGAGAAATAATAAAATTAAAAGCTAAGTATATCATAAATAATTAGTTTATAGAAGCCCTGTTTCTTTCCAATTTATTAGAAAATAATAAAAATTCAATGAATAACAAGCTTAAATTCTATGAGTAGTTGATCATAACCTAACTGATAAGTTAAAAATAGCTAACAAAAGATGAAAAAAATTACTTTATAGCCTGAATTAGTGCAACAAAATCATCAGCCTTAAGAGCAGCTCCTCCAATCAACCCTCCATCAACGTCTTCTTTAGAAAATATCTCTTTTGCATTAGTAGGTTTTACACT
>Ga0209633_10000575_pt1 | contig 41852 bp, 45 predicted proteins | sample Cruoilmetagenom1_FD_187290 | JGI IMG/M metagenome (GOLD analysis project Ga0209633, IMG submission 187290) | Oil polluted marine microbial communities from Coal Oil Point, Santa Barbara, California, USA - Sample 1 (SPAdes) (version 2) | ecosystem: Environmental > Aquatic > Marine > Oil seeps ...
ATAATGAATTCAATTTCGGAATGGATAAATGTAAAGCCGCATACCTGCCCCATGAGATGGCATTTCCCCGGCGTTACGTTATTAAAAAAGATGCTCTAAGTCAGGCTGGCGCTGAGGCTGTCGAGGCTGCCTGTAAATACAATGCTGTCGATCTGGAAATGCAGGTTGAAACGGTAACTGTCAGTGTTGCTTCAATTGTCTGGGCAACTGGGTGGACTCCATATGAACCCACTAAAATGGAGAATCTCAAGTACGCTGAGTCGGACAGCATTATTACAAATATGATGATGGAACGTATGGCGGCACCAGGCGGACCGACTGGTGGATCTATTGTACGGCCCGGGGATGATAAAGAGATTGAATCCATCGCCTTTGTTCAGTGTGCGGGATCAAGGGATGAGAATCATCTTGAATATTGTTCACATATCTGCTGCATGGCCACTTTCAAACAGATGACTTATGTGCGCAACCAGTATCCTGATGCACAGATCTATGTATTCTATATTGACCTCAGAACTCCCGGGAAGTATGAGAAATTCAGGGAAGTTCGGATGGCTGATGAGAATGCTGTATTTATTAAAGGAAAGGTTGCAGATATCGTACCTGAAGCCGATGGTGGTGTAACTGTTATTGCTGAAAATGCATTAACGGCTGAAAAAATTTCACAAAAAGTTGACATGGCCGTTCTGGCAACCGGTATGCAGCCATCTCTGGATTTACAGGGTGCCCCTGTATCACTTGATATGGATGACAACGGTTTTGTTATCTCAAATGTTGAAAAAGCAATGATAGCAGCAGGGTGTGCAAAGAAACCTGCGGATGTTGTTACTACCACTCAATCATCAACTGCAGCTGCCCTTAAGGCAATTCAGGTTTCCAGGAGGTAATTATTAATGGATAAGACATATTGCTCGTATATATGTTCTGGTTGTGGCATCGGGGACGCGCTCGATATAGAAGCTCTGGCCGAAGTTGTAACCGATGAAATGTCCATGGAGTGCAAAAGTCATGCATGCCTCTGTGGAGCTGAGGGCCGTGCCCTCATAGAAAAAGATATCGCAGATGGTATCAATACCGTAGTCATAGGAGCATGTTCTCCCAGGGTTATGGGGAGCGAATTTGATTTTGGTGATGATAAGATAACTGTTCGCGCCAACTTGAGGGAACAGGTGGTCTGGTCGGAAATCAAGCCTGCTGAGGGTGAAGAGCCGCATGAAGAGGCTGCTGAATATTTGCAGGAGGCTGCCTCTGATTATATGAGGATGGCATGTACCCGTGCCCAGAAAACTGAACTGCCGGAACCCTACCAACTCGAGGTTATTAACAAGACTATTATGGTCATGGGTGGCGGTTTAGCCGGCCTTACTTCAGCAAAAGAGGCTGCAGCCGCTGGCTATGATGTAATAATTGTCGAAAAAGAGGGGGCGCTTGGCGGTAAGGCAAATGGCTGGCGCAAATCCTTCCCGACCAGAGCCCCATGGACCGACCTGGAAGAAAATCCCATTGATGCTCTGATCGCTGAGGTTTCAGGAAATGATAAGATCACGATTAAAACCGGGAATGAGGTCGCCCGTATAGCTGGTTCCCCCGGAGATTTTGGAGTCAGCTTTAAGACAACCGGTGCTGCTACCGAATGGGATGCTCCTGCCAAAGTGACTACCGAAGAAGCAGACTTAATAGCAAAAGGTGAGCTGGAAGATCCAAATGTCGGGTTGCAGCCATATGTTGAGATTGATCCGGATGCTGTAAAAGTCGGTTCAGTTGTTCTGGCAACCGGCTGGACCCCTGCGGATGTATCAGAATATGAGCATCTTGGACATGGAACTCTTAAAAATGTTGTAACAAACGCAGAATTTGAGAAGCTTGCCAAAGAAGGTAAGGTTCCTGCGAATGTTGCCTTTATCCAGAGCCCTGGAGGCAAGGATAATGACAATGATTTTCCATACTGCAATTCTGTTACTTCAATGGTGGCATTGAAACAGGCTCAGTATGTCACCGAAGATAATGAGGATGGCAAGGCTTATATTCTCTATCAACATATGAGAACACCCGGTCATATGGAGCTGTTCTATAAAAATGCTCAGCTTAATGATGGCATTTTCATGACCAAAGCTTCTGTTGTGCAGGTGGCAGAGAATGGAGACCAACTCAGTGTTGCTGCTGAAGATACTCTGCTTGGTGAAGATATTACTCTGGACGTTGATATGGTCGTTCTGGCTGCGGGTATGGAGCCAACGACTCTCAATGAATATTCTATTAATCTTGCTTATCGTCAGGGCCCGGAATTTTCCGACCTGGAGCTTTTCGACGGATATGCCGATTCTCACTTCATCTGCTTTCCCTATGAAACCAGGCGCACAGGTGTGTATGCCTGTGGTGGTGTAAGAAAGGCGGAAACCATGGATGAGGCTGTGGATGATGCCACTGGTGCTGCACTTAAAGCTATCCAGTGTATTGAATCAGTTGACCGCGGGGTTTCTGTTCATCCTCGGTCAGGTGATGCGACTTATCCTGATTTTTTCATGCAGAGATGTACTCAGTGTAAACGTTGTACCGAGGAGTGTCCTTTTGGTGCTCTTGATGATGATGAGAAGGGTACACCTCTTCCCAATCCAACAAGGTGCCGTCGTTGTGGAACCTGTATGGGAGCATGTCCTGAAAGAATCATAGGCTTCAAGGATTATAACATTGATCTTATCGGTTCAATGATCAAATCTGTTGAAGTTCCCGAAGATGACGATGATCGTTTGCGTATTCTCGTGTTTGTATGTGAGAACGATGCATATCCAGCTCTGGATATGGCAGGTATGAGGCGAAACGGTATCAATCATATGATCCGTTTTATACCCGTACGATGCCTTGGTTCTGTCAATATGGCATGGATTCGTGATGCGCTTTCCGCCGGAATGGACGGGGCAATGCTGCTGGGCTGTAAATATGGTGATGATTACCAGTGCCATTTCGTCAAAGGATCTGAGATTGCAGATAAGAGGATGGAAAATATAGGTGATACTCTGTCTACCCTCGGCCTTGAGTCTGAGCGATGTGCCACTGAGCAGGTTGCCATCACAGATTATGACAAGATACCACAGATACTCAATGATTTTGTTGATGAAATTGTTGAGATGGGACCAAATCCATTCAAAGGCTTCTAATCTGTTTTTTATCATGACGCTGCTGTCTCTTATTACAGCAGCGTCTCATATGCCGATCAGAGGCAAAAATTGAGATTATTCTAATATTGATAATATAGCAGGAGGAAGATTATGAATGTTCAACCGGATTTAGAATTTATTAGATCTTTGAAAGAGGCTGGAGGTGACACACTTAAAAAGTGTTATCAATGCGCAACATGTTCAGTAACATGTCCCCTTTCAAAAGATGGTTCACCGTTTCCCCGTAAGGAGATGATCTGGTCCCAGTGGGGATTGAAAGAGAAGCTTCTGGCGGATCCGGATGTTTTTCTCTGTCACCAGTGCGGCGACTGCACTACAAATTGCCCGAGAGGCGCAAAACCCGGGGATGTTCTTGGAGCTATTCGTGCCTATGCATATACTTTTTATGGTTGGCCGGCGCCTCTGGCGAAATTGGCTTCAAGTGCCAAAGGGTTACCGATGCTTATCGGCATTCCTGTGGTTGTCATTTTCATTATGTGGATGATCTCCGGTGCCATGCATATTCCAACTTCGGAACAATTTGCAGATCATGGGTACCAGCAGTTTTTTGGTCACTGGGGTTTTAAATGGTACGCCAAAAACATATTTTTTATTGTCTTGATCATGGTTCCCTCCTTGGGCCTTGGTCTGTTTTCTGCCTATAAGGGAATTACCAAGATGTGGAAAACGATGGCAGTAAATGAAGGTGTTAACCCTGATTATCGGCCGTCGGCAGTTCAATTTGTCAAAGAATTTCTCTGGCCTTCGCTTATCGAAATAGTAAACCATGATCGTTTTAAGGAATGTACAGAAAATAATGACAGGGTAAGAGGCCATCAGCCTCTGATGCTTGCATTTATAGGTCTGTTCATCGTTACTTGCTGGTCCTTGTTAAAAAATGATGTGATTGGTTTGATCCTGCCATCCTGGCATGGTCCGATGCTGCTTTTGGATCCATTCAAAATTTTGGCGAATGTCTCTGCAGTTGCGTTACTTTTTGGTATTGCTGTGCTCTGGAGTAACAGAAAGAAGGCCGAGCAGGAACAGGGTACCAAAGCAACTTTTTATGATTGGTTCCTTATCTGGGAAATTACAGCAGTGGGTGTTACCGGTCTGGGCGCAGAATTGCTCAGGTGGGCTGGAGCACCAACTCTTGGATACATTGTATACTTTTTTCATCTGGTATCCATCATGATGCTTTTTCTCTACCTGCCCTATACGAAACTTGCACATCTTATCTATAGGACAACTGCATACTCTTTTGAGAAATATCGCGAGAGTGCATTTGCTAAAAAGTAATTTTCTCAGACATTATTGTTGAGGAAAGGGCCGGATCGTAAAACGATCCGGCCCTTTTTTTGTGAATGGTTCTGATCCCATGTTTTACATGGCAAGCAGGCGCATCCCTCCAGTCAAAAAATCGGTTTGTATATCAGGTAAGAAAAAATGATTTTTGATGAAAATAAATATTGAATTTAGAGTTTGAAGTGAGTATATTCTGTTGCCTTGTATGCTGGCGTAGCTCAATTGGTAGAGCTCCTCACTTGTAATGAGGTTGTTGTGGGTTCAAGTCCTATCGCCAGCTCCAGATTTTACATCACATTATAAAGTTTTAGAAAGGGTATCTTTGTGTCTGGCATATTCCAGGCACTTCTCATGGAGGGGTTCCCGAGTGGTCAAAGGGAACAGACTGTAAATCTGTCGGCCAAGCCTTCGAAGGTTCAAATCCTTCCCCCTCCACCATTTCCCTTTACTCTTTATATGGTGATAAATATCCAGGGCGGGAATAGCTCAATTGGTAGAGCATCAGCCTTCCAAGCTGAGGGTTGCGAGTTCGAGTCTCGTTTCCCGCTCCATTTTTTCAGTATCTCAGCAATTTTTTTGAAGTTTCGGCTTATCTCGTGATTTTTAGAAAGAATTTTGTCAAGGTACTTATCCCGTTTATCGGGGTTATTTCTTATACAGGGATAGAGTTGCCCACGTAGCTCAGTCGGTAGAGCGCATCCTTGGTAAGGATGAGGTCACCGGTTCAAATCCGGTCGTGGGCTCCAATCCGGTATGAACTGCTATCAGCAAAGAATATTTTTCAACGGCCTGAGGAGACAAGAAGATGTCAAAGGAAAAATTTGAAAGGACTAAGCCGCATGTCAACGTTGGGACCATTGGTCATATCGATCATGGCAAGACAACCTTGACCGCTGCGATTACTCGTGTCTTAGCTATTAAAGGTCAGGCTGAATTTACTGACTTCAGCGAAATTGATAAGGCACCTGAAGAAAAAGAACGGGGGATTACTATAGCCACTGCGCATGTTGAGTATGAGACGGAAAAGCGTCATTATGCCCATGTGGACTGTCCTGGCCATGCCGATTATATTAAGAATATGATTACCGGTGCTGCTCAGATGGATGGTGCTATCCTCGTTGTAGCTGCAACTGATGGAGCTATGCCGCAGACAAGAGAACATATCCTGCTTGCACGCCAGGTCGGTGTTCCTGCCATGGTTGTGTTCCTGAATAAATGCGATATGGTGGATGACGAGGAACTCATTGAGCTGGTGGATATGGAGTTGCGTGAGCTGCTTGACAAATATGAGTTTCCAGGGGATGATATCCCGTTTGTTCAAGGTTCAGCACTGCTGGCACTTGAGAATCCAGAAGATGAGGCCGCAGCGAAATGTATCTGGGAGCTGATGGATGCCATTGATTCTTATATTCCTGAGCCAGAACGTGATATCGATCAGCCATTCCTTATGCCGGTAGAGGATGTCTTCTCCATCTCAGGACGCGGTACAGTTGCAACCGGTCGAGTGGAGCGCGGTGTTGTCCATGTTGGTGACGAGATTGAGATCGTTGGTATTAAAGAAACCCAGAAGACCACATGTACCGGTGTTGAGATGTTTCGTAAGCTTCTTGATGAAGGGCAGGCTGGTGATAATATAGGCGCACTGCTTCGTGGCATAAAACGTGAAGAGATTGAACGCGGCCAGGTTCTCGCTGCTCCTAAATCCATTATGCCTCACACTAAATTTAAGGCGGAATGCTATATTTTAGGGAAAGATGAGGGTGGTCGCCATACTCCGTTCTTTAATGGATATCGGCCGCAGTTCTACTTTAGAACCACTGATGTTACTGGTGTGGTGACTTTAGCCGAAGGCGTTGAGATGGTAATGCCGGGTGATAATATTGCTGCTGATGTTGAGCTGATTACTCCGATTGCCATGGATGTCGGTTTGCGTTTTGCTATTCGTGAAGGTGGGCGTACTGTTGGCGCCGGCGTTATCAGTGACATTGTTGCCTGATTATTGCACGATAATTAATATTGTCCTGTGAATGTAGAGCATCACAGGACAATTTTTTGTATAGGATAAAGTGATGAGAGATATCGTGACTCTGGCATGTGGGACTTGTAAGCGTCGTAACTATACGACAACGAAGAATAAAAGAAACACGCCTAGTAAGTTGGAATTTAATAAATACTGCCCGTTTTGCAGGATTCATACTCCTCATAAAGAGACTAAATAGTAATCTCTGCAGGCCAGTAGCTCTAATTGGTAGAGCGCCGGACTCCAAATCCGGATGTTGGGGGTTCGAGTCCCTCCTGGCCTGCCATAACTGTTTGTAGAGTGGGTATTTTTCTCCTTAATCTCGGGTATGGCGGATTTTATTTCAGGGAAATGTTATGGCAGCAAAAACAAAACCAAAATCAAAATCGAAAAAGAGCCAGGTTGTAAAAGAGCCTGAGCCATCACCATACTCACCTGCCCAGATAAAGAAATTTATTGAAGAAGTTAAGGTAGAATTTTTAAAGATTGTCTGGCCTGATAAAAAAATGACTTTAGGGTTAACCGGGGTTGTTGTTGCTTTAACCGTGGTGATCTCTATATATCTTGGAACGGTTGATCTCCTGTTGGGCAAGGTTGTCGCTTCAATATTACGGTAAATAAACCGGATGATGATTCTTAGTGATCTTTCAGGTAGTTGATTTCTCAAAATATTTTTATATACTGATCTCATGGCAAGACAATGGTACATACTTCAAGTCCACTCGGGTTTTGAGGAGAAGGTGAAGGCTACTCTTGAGGAGCGTATTAAAAAAGAGGGGTTAGAAGAAAGCTTCGGTGAGATTCTTGTGCCTGCAGAGCAGGTTGTGGAAATGATCAAAGGAGCCAGAAAGACTTCCAGTAGAAGATTTTTCCCCGGTTATATGCTTGTCAGTATGGATCTGAATGATGAAACCTGGCATACGATCCACCAGGATATGCCTCGTGTGGTTGGGTTTGTAGGTGATGATCGTGACCCTACACCTCTCTCCGATGAAGATGCTGCGAAGATTATTGGTAGAATCCAGGACGGTTCCGAGAGACCAAGACCAAAGGTTATATTCAGTATTGGTGAAGTTGTCAGAGTTACAGACGGACCATTTGCCAATTTTCAAGGGGTGGTTGATGAAGTTTTTCCAGAAAAAGGTCGCGTACGTGTAATGGTATCTATTTTTGGAAGGGAAACTCCTGTTGAGTTGGAATTTGTTCAGGTTTCGAATACGTAAATTAAACAGATGGAAAGTTTATGGAAAAAACTACTCCTGCTTTCCTGTTGAAATTAGAAATTTGCGATTAAATTAAAGATAGTTAGTTGGAGTAATATAATGGCCAAAAAAGAAATGGCATTTATCAAGCTGCAGATACCAGCTGGTAAAGCCAATCCCTCCCCACCTGTCGGTCCTGCTCTTGGACAGCATGGCGTTAACATCATGGAGTTCTGTAAGAATTTCAATGCTAAGACACAGTCCATGGGCGATACTATTGTACCCGTTGTTATAACGGTATACCAGGATCGTTCCTTTTCCTATATTACCAAAACTCCTCCGGCATCGTTTCTACTGTTAAAGGCCGCCGGGTTGCAGAAGGGATCAGGAAATCCCAAGACTGAACGTGTTGCTGAGATTGGACGCGACAAAATTCGGGAAATCGCTGAGCTCAAAATGGCTGACCTTAACGCATATGATGTCGAGGGTGCTATGCGAATTATTGAGGGAACGGCTCGAAGTGCAGGCATCACTGTTGTTGACTGACCACGAATAAACCAGAATTCTCAGGATGGTCAGGTAAAGTTTTTTAGACGCCATCATAATTCATTACTGCCGCCAGGATGTTATTCCTGTATGAGTAGGAGGCTGATATGCCGAAACATGGGAAAAATTTTAGAAACAAAGCTGAAGGAATTGATCGTACAGTACTCTACAATGCAGAGGACGGTGTCAAGAAAGTTATTGATTCTTCATATGTAAAGTTTGATGAAACTTTTGATATAGCGATGAAACTTGGAGTGGATCCAAGGCATGCTGATCAGATGATTCGGTCGTCAGTTTCGCTGCCCCACGGCACTGGAAAAGTTTCACGTGTTCTTGTCTTTGCAAAGGGAGATAAAGAAGCTGAAGCACAAGAAGCCGGGGCCGATTTTGTTGGTGGCGATGATCTTGTTGAAAAAATAAAAAATGGTTGGCTGGAGTTTGATAAGACTGTTGCCACTCCTGATATGATGGGAACTGTGGGTAAGATTGGTCGAATTCTGGGCCCGAGGAATTTGATGCCAAATGCTAAACTTGGTACAGTAACTTTTGATATTGCAGAGGTTGTAAAAGAAATCAAAGGTGGAAAAGTTGACTTTAGAGTGGACAAGGCCGGTATAGTTCATGCCGGGATAGGCAAGGTTTCATTCGGCCAGGAAAAGCTGGTTGAAAATCTGCTGGCGTTTGTCACCCGTATAGTTCAACTTAAACCATCTGCAAGTAAAGGTATCTACTTAAAGAGTGTAACTATTTCTTCCACGATGGGGCCTGGCGTAAAACTAGATCCTTTAGTGGTTAGAACGATAATTAAATAAATAGTGTTCCTTATCGGCAGCGACGACTACTGTCGATAAGTTTAGTCGAAGACAGCGGGTACATCTTGTTTAATTGTGAGATTATCACAACCTGCCGAGACGTGTAATGGTTGATTTGCTTTCTATTCTGAATTTTTTGAGAGCCTGGTTTTATTTCAGCCTTAATTCCATGTAACTGCTGTTTCGAATCCTTTCATTTTAATTTAACCCAGGAGGAGTGCTTTGAATCGTGATGAAAAAGTGACCCTTGTCTCGGAATTGAATGATTCGTTCAGCCGGGCCAACTTTACAATTGTCGCTGACTATTGTGGTTTGAATGTCTCTGAAATACAGCAGATTCGTGTTGAACTGAGAAGCTGTGATTCAGAAATAAGAATAGCCAAAAATACTCTCCTAAGGCGGGCAGCCAAAGACACTGATAATGTCGTGTTAAACGACGATTTTGTCGGTACAACTGCTGTTGTTATGTCTTACGCTGACCCGGTGGCACCTGCAAAGGCAATAGCTAAATTTGCAGATGATTTTGAGAAATTCGAAATTCGTTCCGCCGTGCTTGAAGGAGAAAAAATCAGTGTGGAAGAGCTAGTTGCTCTTTCAAAACTGCCTACCAAGGAAGTGTTGCTTGGACAACTGTTGTCTACCTGGAACAATGTGCCTACAGGACTTGTACAGGTTCTCACCGGTGTGCCGCGTACTTTCGTATATGGATTGCAGGCTCTCAAAGAAAAAATGGAAGAAGCCGAAAATTAGTACCCTGGGCGTTATTGTTGTGAAGGTACTTATCCAAGGATTCAAAAAAATGATCTATTCGGGTAAGCTGAAATTATTCTGAATAGAAATTCCAAATCAAAAGAGGTAATTTATCATGGCTGTTACAAAAGAAGACGTAATCGAGTTCATTTCAAATATGACCGTTCTCGAGCTTTCAGAGTTGATTAAGGAGTTTGAAGATAAGTTTGGTGTCTCTGCCGCCGCACCGGTGGCAGTTGCTGCTGCAGGTGGTGGGGAGGCTGCACCAACTGAAGAGCAAACTGAGTTTGATGTTATTCTCTCCGGTTTTGGAGATCAGAAGATCAAGGTTATTAAAGAAGTTCGTGCTCTTACCGGGCTCGGTCTGAAGGAAGCTAAAGTTCTTGTTGAGTCTGCTCCTGCTCCTTTGAAAGAAGCAATTACTAAAGAAGAAGCTGAAGAAATAAAAACAAAGATTGAAGCCGTCGGTGCTACTGTAGAGATAAAGTAAACGTCTCCATACCCTGTTGCTCCGACTGGTAGCAACTTCAGTTTGAACACAACACGCTACGGGCACAGCCGCGTAGCGTGTTGTGTTTTATGGCAATTAAATTTATTCTTAAAAAAAAGTCCTGATATCAAGTGGTTCTTGAATAGATCGAAAAGAATCTTAATATGCCTGAAAACAATGCTTATGGTTTGGCTTGCTCTTATGTGCATATAACCCCTGGTAGAAAGGACTAGCACATTCACTAGGAGCCTGTCCGAGAATGCATTTTACCCAAACTCTTCGTTATTCCAAACAAAATAATGCTCGAAATATCAAGTATATGGCTGTGCTTTTTTTTTGGAAAACCTCGATTTTGAACAAAATGCTTATTCTCAGACAGCCTCCTGGATTTAAATTCTGCAATTTTTTTCCTGTTAAAGAAAAGGAAAAATTGAAAACCACTAAATACTGAGTCCAGGCTGTTGAATTCCGACTTTTTCGTACGAATATAAGGCAATTTCGAGGACAAATATGGAAAGAATTAGGAAGAACTTTGCCACTGCTGAAACCGTTTTAGAGCCCCCGCATCTCATATCTATGCAACGTCTTTCTTACGAGAAGTTCTTGCAAATGGATAGTGACCCTGATGAAAGGGAAGATTTTGGACTGCAGGCGATCTTGAAAAATGTGTTTCCGATTAACGACTTTAACGGGGTCTGCTCCCTGGAATTTGTAAGGTATAAATTCGGTGAGCCGAAGTACACGGTTCAGGAATGTCAGCAGAGGGGGATGACTTTCGATATTCCCCTTAAAATTGTTGTCAGGTTGATTACTTTTGATGTAGATGCGGAGACCGGCGTACAATCCATCCGTGACATTAAAGAGCAGGAGGTGTTTCTAGGATCACTTCCCCTGATGAGAGGGGATGGTGTTTTTGTGATCAATGGCACTGAGCGGGTAATTGTATCCCAGCTGCAGCGTTCTCCGGGTCTCTTTTATACCCATGATAACGGTAAAAGCCATTCAAGCGGAAAACTCCTCTATTCAGCCAGAATAATCCCTGTTCGAGGGTCGTGGATTGATCTCGAGTTCGATATAAAAGATGTACTCCATGTACGGATTGACAGGCGGAGAAAATTTCCCGTCACTACCCTGCTGAAAGCCATCGGATACACAGATGAAGAGCTTCTCGCTGAATTTTATCCATCAAGTGTTATTAAAAAAATTGCTGATGGTTATATGAAGAGCTTTGATGCAGAGCTTTTTAAAGGTAAAAGGCTTGAGTTTGATCTTATTGATCCTACCGACGGAGAAATAATCGGCAAAAAAGGCAAGAAAATTTCCAAGGTTCTATGCAAAAAAATTGATGCCGCCGGAATAGAATTTCTCCCGGTCTCTGTAGAAAGTCTGATCGGGGCAACCCTTGCTAATACTCTTATTGATAAAGAGACAGGCGAGCCCTTTGCCCTTTGTAATAGTGAGATCACAGAAGCTTCCCTTGAGTCACTGGAAAACACAGGCATTACAGAGTTTAAAATCCTTCATATTGATGGTGTCAAATATTCAGATTCCTTCAGCAAGACGCTTTCCCTCGATAAGGCAAAAAATCATGAGGAGGCACTACTTGAAATTTATCGTCGTCTGAGGCCCTCAAGTCCTCCAACCCTTGAAATTGCCGAGACTTTTTTTGAAAATCTCTTTTTCAATCAGGATCTCTACGATCTTTCAGAGGTTGGAAGATATAAAATTAATGCAAAATTAGGGCTTGATGTTGACATAAATAACCGTGCGTTAACCCGGGATGATGTTATCCACGCTGTGCGACACCTTGTGCGACTTAAAGATTCACAGGGGGGGATTGACGATATTGATCATCTGGGCAACAGGCGGGTGAGAACAGTTGGAGAACTGGTTGAAAATCAGTACCGCATGGGTCTGGTTCGTATGGAGAGGGCTATCAAGGAGAGAATGACTCTCCAGGACGTGGAGACATTAATGCCCCATGATCTTATTAATCAGAAACCAATTTCAGCAGCTATCAAGGAGTTCTTTGGCACCAGTCAGTTGTCTCAGTTTATGGATCAGACCAATCCATTATCAGAGGTGACCCATAAACGCAGGTTGAGTGCGCTTGGACCTGGTGGATTATCTAGGGAAAGGGCCGGTTTTGAGGTCCGTGATGTTCATCCGACTCACTATGGTCGTATCTGCCCTGTTGAAACTCCAGAGGGACCTAATATTGGACTTATTGTATCTTTGGCCACTTATGCAAGGGTGAATCCATATGGTTTTATCGAGTCTCCCTACAGGCAGGTTAACGATCGCATAGTTACAGATAATGTTAAGTATCTCAGTGCATTACAGGAGCAGAACCAGGTAATTGCTCCGGCTTTGACGGATGTTGATGAGAACAAGAGGATTATTGCTGAAAAACTGATTACCCGGGAGGAAGGAGAAGTTCTCACTCAGGCATCAGACAGTGTCACTTATATGGATATTGCTCCCAATCAGATGATCAGCGTCGCTGCGTCCCTTGTCCCTTTTCTTGAAAACGATGATGCAAACCGGGCTCTTATGGGATCGAACATGCAGCGCCAGGCTGTGCCTCTTCTGAAAACCTCTGCACCGCTGGTTGGAACGGGAATGGAACGTTATGTTGCCCGGGATTCTGGTGTATGTCTCATGAGTGCCGGTGCAGGAGTGGTCGAAGAGTCTGACTCTAGTCGGATAGTTGTTCGCTATGAAGAACCCGGTACTGATGGATATGATACCGGGGTTGCTGTCTACAGATTGGAGAAGTATAAAAAATCAAACCAGAATACCTGCTTTAACCAGATCCCGTTGGTTGTTCCTGGAACCAAAGTCAAGAAGGGGACAGTGCTTGCCGATGGACCTTCCTGTGAAGAAGGAGAAATTGCTATCGGCAAAAATGTGATTATTGCCTTTATGCCATGGCGAGGATTCAACTTCGAGGATTCTATTCTTATAAATGAAAGATTGCTCAAGGAGGATACCTACACCTCTGTCCACATAGAAGTCTTTGAGACAATGGCAAGAGATACCAAGCTTGGCAAAGAGGAGATCACCAGGGATATCCCCAACGTCAGTGAGGATTCTCTAAGGAATCTCGATGAATCCGGTATTATCCGAATTGGTGCCGAACTGAAACCGGGTGACACTCTTGTCGGCAAGGTTACCCCGAAAGGGGAGACTGTGCTTTCGCCGGAAGAGAAACTGCTCCGGGCGATTTTCGGTGAAAAGGCACAGGATGTAAAAGACTCCTCACTGCGCGTACCACCCGGCGTGAGTGGCGTAGTAATCGACGCGAAGGTATTTTCACGAAAAGGGGTGGACAAAGATGAACGTTCTCTAATGATAGAGGACCTTGAGATCGAAAGGCTTAACCAGGATAAACTCGATGAACTGCGCAGTCTGAAAAATGGCGTATGCCGTGAGATTGGAGATATTGTAGATGGCCGGACGGCAAAGATTGACATCCTGGATAGTAAAGAAAAGCTCATTGTCAAACTTGGCAAAAAAATCAGCCAGGAACATGCCTTGCTGATAGGCTTTGATAAACTTCGCACTATTGACTTCTCTGAGAAGGCAAAATATGAGGAGTTGATAGAAACAGTTTATGTGCGATATGACAGGCAGGCCGGCCTTATCCGCGAGCGTTACGACGGGATCATTGAGAGGATGACCAGGGGAGATGATCTGCCACCGGGCGTAATAAAGATGGTTAAGGTTTACGTGGCCACCAAGAGGAAACTTTCTGTGGGTGATAAAATGGCCGGCCGGCATGGAAACAAAGGTGTTGTCTCCAGGTTGTTACCTGAGGAGGACATGCCGTTTTTTCAAGATGGCACTACTGTTGATATTGTTCTTAACCCCCTGGGTGTACCTTCGCGAATGAATGTTGGACAGGTACTTGAAGTTCATCTGGGATTTGCAGCAAAAAAACTTGGTGAACAACTGGAGGTTTTTGTCAACGCCCATGCAGTTGATGAGATCAAGAAAAAACTGCAGACCGTCTATTCCAGTGAGGAGTATGAGGCGATTATTGACGGTAAAGATGATGAAGAACTTATCGGTTGGGCCAGAAGACATCAGGCTGGATTACATATGGCAACCCCGGTTTTTAACAGTGCACCTGAGGCAGCTATTCGTCAGCTTCTTGTTGAAGCAGGTGTTGATGAGGTCGGGCAGAGTCAGTTGTACGACGGCTTGACCGGAGAACCATTTACCAACAAGGTCACAGTTGGTGTGATGTATATGCTGAAATTGCATCACCTTGTTGACAACAAGATTCATGCCAGATCCACAGGACCATATTCTCTCGTCACCCAGCAGCCCCTGGGCGGTAAGGCTCAGTTTGGCGGGCAGCGACTAGGAGAGATGGAGGTTTGGGCCATGGAGGCGTACGGTGCAGCATATACCCTTAAAGAGTTTCTGACTGCAAAGTCGGATGACGTTGAGGGTCGTACAACCATGTATGAACGCATTGTTAAAGGTAATAATTTTCTGACAACCGGTCTGCCTGAATCATTCAATGTTCTTGTGAAAGAACTCCAGGCCCTTTGTTTGAATATGGAACTTATTGAAGAATGATGGTGTCGTAAAAACTCTTCATCTACTTCGTTGCTATAAATTTTCTATTATCACGACGTACTTTAGTACGCCGAAATGATAGAAAATTTATGTGCCTCGGATATGAAGTTTTTTACGAATCCATCCTGCAAAATAAGTTTTTACGAACCCATCAAGAATGATAAATTCGTAAAAACTCTAAATGTTAGATGGCCGGGTGAAGGTATTTTGCCGCGCCATCAAGAATAAGAGATAGAATCCTGTGATGTTTTTGGGTTCTATTATCTATTATCCTGGAGTTTGGCAAGAACTCTTCAGTGGCTGAAACGATGCCGAGTGCTGGAGCAGTCTTATAACGTAAGGGAGAGGTGATTTCGTGGAAGAGTTATTTAATTTTTTTCAAAAGCCGAAAGCCCCAGTAGAATTTAAAAATGTAAAGATATCTCTTGCTTCCCCCGAGAAAATCATGGAATGGACCCATGGTGAGGTGAAGAAACCTGAGACTATCAACTACAGAACCTTCAAACCTGAAAGGGATGGTCTGTTCTGTGCCAAAATTTTTGGCCCGGTCAAAGACTTTGAGTGTAATTGCGGCAAGTATAAGCGCATGAAGCATCGGGGAGTTGTCTGCGAAAAATGTGGTGTAGAAGTCATTCAGTCAAAGGTCCGCCGGGAACGGTTGGGCCATATTAAGCTTGCTGCACCTGTAGCTCATATCTGGTTCTTGAAAAGTCTCCCGAGTAAAATTGGAGCTGTTCTGGATATGACCCTGAAACAGCTCGAAAAAATTCTCTACTTTGAACAATATGCAGTTGTTGAATCTGAGGTGGATACTTTAAAGCCCGGGACTTTGCTGACAGAGGAAAAATACAGGGAGGCTCGGGAAGAGTACCCCGGGCAGTTTGAAGTTGGTATTGGTGCTGAGGCGATCAGGACACTGCTCGCTTCTAAAAAGCTCATCGAACTTTCACAGCGGTTGCGCGATGAGATGGCCAACACCAATTCGAAGACCAAAAGGCAAAAACTTGGTAAGCGGCTCTTTGTTATTGAGGCATTCAGGGATTCGGGCAATCAGCCTGAATGGATGATCCTTCAAGTTATACCTGTTCTTCCCCCTGATCTTCGTCCGCTTGTTCCACTTGAAGGCGGCCGTTTTGCAACCTCCGATCTCAATGACCTCTACAGGCGGGTTATTAATCGTAATAACAGACTCAAACGTTTACTGGAACTCGACGCACCCGATATTATTATTCGTAATGAGAAGAGGATGTTGCAGGAGGCTGTTGATGTCCTGTTCGACAATGGCAGGCGCGGCAGGGTTATTACCGGTGGAAATAAGCGGCCTCTCAAGTCCTTGTCTGATATGCTCAAAGGCAAACAGGGGCGTTTCAGGCAGAATCTGCTTGGCAAGCGTGTCGATTATTCAGGCCGTTCTGTTATTGTTGTCGGCCCCCATCTTCGCCTTCATCAGTGCGGTATTCCTAAAAAAATGGCCCTCGAACTCTTCAAACCGTTTATTTATAATAAACTTGAGCGGAAAGGCTATGTTACGACCATAAAAAGTGGCCGTAAAATGGTGGAGAAAGGGGTCAAAGAGGTATGGGATGTCCTTGATGAGGTCGTCACCGAATATCCTGTCATTTTAAATCGTGCTCCCACTTTGCACAGACTGGGAATGCAGGCTTTTGAAGCAGTGCTCATAGAAGGCAAGGCCATCCAGCTTCATCCGCTGGTCTGTATGGCGTTTAACGCCGACTTTGATGGTGATCAGATGGCCGTCCATGTGCCTTTGTCGGTTGAAGCTCAGGTTGAAGCCAGAGTTCTGATGATGTCGACCAACAATATACTTTCGCCGGCCAATGGAGAACCGGTGATTATTCCATCCCAGGATATTGTGCTCGGTCTCTACTATATGACCCGTGACCGAATCAACGTTGCCGGTGAAGGGAAGGTTTTCAGTAACGATGAAGAGGCTATTATTGCCTATGATTACGGCGTAGTCCATCTCCAGGCCAAGATTAAGGTAAGGAAAAATGGTGAACTGTCTGAAACAACTGTGGGAAGAGTGCTTCTCGGCCAACTTCTGCCGGATGCTGTGAAATTCGACAAAGTAAATCAGGTCATGACCAAAAAGGCACTTGCTGAGCTCATTGACCATACATATCGAAATGCTGGAACTAAAGAGACTGTTATCCTCGCAGATAGACTGAAGGATATCGGTTATGAATATGCCACCAGGGCAGGAATCTCCATCTGTATAAATGATATGAAGATTCCTCTTGGCAAGGAAGAATTTGTAGAAAAGGCTGAAGAGGATGTTTTAGATGTGGAGCAGCAGTATACAGATGGTCTCATAACTTCAGGTGAGAAGTATAATAAGGTTGTTGACATCTGGTCCAAGGTTACAGAGGATGTTGCTACTGCCATGATGGAGGAAATCAAGGTTGATTACTTCCATGATAAAGAGGGCAAGGTTGTTGAGGCTCCAAGTTTTAATTCAATTTTTATAATGGCGGATTCCGGGGCTCGAGGCTCCAGAGATCAGATTCGCCAGCTCGCCGGTATGCGTGGCCTTATGGCCAAGCCGTCAGGGGCGATTATTGAAACTCCGATCAAGGCTAATTTTAGAGAAGGACTGGGTGTTCTTGAATATTTTATTTCCACCCACGGGGCGCGCAAAGGTCTTGCAGATACAGCGTTGAAGACTGCAAATTCGGGTTATCTGACGAGAAGGCTGGTAGATGTAGCCCAGGAGTCGACGATCGTTGAAAAGGACTGCAAAACCATTGACGGCATGATCGCAGAACCGTTGATGGATGGTGGTGAGATTATTGTTCCCTTAAGTGACAGGATTTTAGGAAGGGTTACCCTTGACGATGTTGTAGATCCTTTTGATGACACTGTTATCGTTGAGACTGGAGAAGAGATTACCGAGGAGAAGGTCAAGCTGATAATGGAGACGGGTATTGATAAAGTAGCAATCCGATCCGTGCTCAGCTGCCGGGCTAAACGTGGAGTATGTGCGGCATGCTATGGTCGTGACCTCGGCCGTGGTCACATGGTTAATATCGGCGAGGCTGTAGGTGTAATTGCCGCTCAATCTATTGGTGAGCCTGGAACTCAGCTTACCATGCGTACCTTCCATGTGGGTGGAACTGCTAGCAGATCCGTTGAACAGGCGGAACTGCAGACCCGAATAGGCGGTGATGTTTTTTTCTCCAATCTTCATTCAGTGGAGAATTCCGAAGGTACCAGGATTGTAATGAACAGAAATGCTGAGATCATTATCAAGGATGATCTGGGAAGGGAAAGAGAGCGGTTTAAAGTCAATTATGGTGCCCAGCTTCTGGTGAAAGAAGGTGAGACGGTTGACAGGGATACGATTCTTGCTGACTGGGATGCGTATACAATCCCCATCGTTGCAGAGGTTGGCGGCACCATAAAATTTGGTGACGTGATTGAGGGTGTGACTATGCAGGAAAAGGTCGACCCGGTCACAGGCAGATCTTCGATGGCGATAATTCACTCTACAGGATCAACGCAGCTCAACCCACGTGTCACTGTGAAAAATGAGCGTGGCAAGACAATTAAAATCCCTGATTCTGAGGCATTTGCCAGGTACAGCTTACCTGTGGGATCGATTATTAGCGTGTTTGAGGGTGATACCATCCAGTCAGGGACTATCGTTGGTAAAATCCCTAGAGAGACAACAAAAACCAAGGATATCACAGGCGGTTTGCCGCGGGTAGCCGAGCTTTTTGAAGTACGAAAACCGAAAGATCCGGCAATTATCTCCAAGATTGACGGCAGGGTGAATTTTGGCAAAGAGCTTAAGGGGAAAAGAAGAGTGGTCGTCACTCCTGAATATGGTAAACCACAGGAATATCTTGTTCCAAAAGCCAAGCATACCATTGTTCATGAGGGAGATTACGTTCAGGCAGGTGAGCCTCTGATGGAGGGGACTGTTGTTCCCAATGATATTCTCTCTGTTCTTGGAGTGAAAGAGCTTGCCAAGTTCCTGGTGAATGAGATCCAGGAGGTATATCGACTCCAGGGTGTTAAAATCAACGATAAGCATATTGAAGTTATCGTTCGTCAGATGCTTAAACGTGTTATGATTACAGCTGTCGGTGACTCCAAGTTCATGATCGGCCAGCAGGTTGAATGGTGGAAGTTTGAGGAAGAACGTGATCGTCTTATTGCCGAGGGAAAACAACCCGGGGCCGCGGAGCCGCTGTTATTAGGTGTGACAAAGGCCTCGCTCTCAACAGAAAGTTTTATCTCTGCAGCGTCCTTTCAGGAAACTACAAAAGTGTTAACCAATGCTGCAATGGCCGGAAAGGTAGATGAACTTGCAGGACTGAAGGAGAATGTGATCATGGGGAGACTTATTTCTGCTGGAACCGGAATTGCGGATAGATAATCGATCCCTGTTCAGAGTTCTTTGGGACTATATTTGGGTCAGAAATAATTGATATGTTATCAGACTTTTTCCTTGACACCAGGGAGCCATTGGGTTAAAAATGATCGTTTTCGTGTTTGCGAAAGTTTGCCCGATCCGCAACAGAGCTGTTAGTAATTTATTCCAAGTACCTTAGAAATCAATTTCGTGAAGGTACTTATACAAGCATTTTAAAAAGTTCCGACTATTGGGGCTAGGTTGTGTAAAACAGGAGCAGTTAACGTAATGCCGACAATTAACCAACTCGTAAGGTTTGGGAGGAAAAAATCTGTAAAGAAGTCAAATACTCCCGCCTTGAAAGGATCTCCTCAGAAACGGGGTGTATGTGTAAGGGTGTACACTACGACGCCGAAGAAACCAAACTCAGCTCTGCGAAAGGTCGCAAGAGTCCGGTTGACAAACGGAATTGAAGTTACCTCCTATATTCCTGGTATTGGTCATAATCTCCAGGAGCACTCTGTGATTATGATCCGTGGTGGCAGGGTTAAAGATTTGCCCGGTGTACGTTATCACGTGATTCGAGGTACGCTTGACACGTTGGGTGTTTCCGATAGACGTCAAGGTCGTTCAAAATATGGAGCCAAGCGACCATCCTAGAGGATGAGTCTAATTGGGAGAGGTTTTAAGTAATGTCGCGAAGAAGAAGTGCTGAAAAACGACCTATAGATCCAGATCCCCGCTATAACAGCATGCTGGTGACTAAGTTTACCAACGGGCTGATGGAGCGAGGAAAAAAAACAGTTGCCCAGAGAATATTTTATAATGCAATGGACCTTGTCGCAGAGCGTGTAAAAGACGAGGATCCCCTGACTGTCTTCGAAGAGGCAATGGGTAATGTGAGACCCCGGGTTGAGGTAAAGTCCCGTCGCGTCGGTGGTGCCACATATCAGGTGCCGATGGAGGTTCGACAGACCAGGAGGAATGCCCTGGCGATTCGATGGATTATTGATTTTTCCAGGTCAAAGTCGGGAAAATCAATGTCGGAAAAACTTGCAGCTGAGCTGGTTGATGCATACAATAAGCGTGGTGCCGCGGTGAAGAAAAAAGATGATACTCACCGAATGGCTGAGGCAAATAAGGCCTTTGCACACTATCGCTGGTAGTAGGTTCTTGTTGTCGGGTTGCTTGCCTGAAGAAGAGCTGGTGTATTAAGTTTGCTCCGAGAGTGAGGTAGCCATGGCAGCCCCGAGTGATTTATCGGATGTGCGTAATATTGGCATTATGGCCCATATTGACGCGGGAAAAACAACCACTACTGAGAGAATTCTTTATTATACAGGCCGATCTTACAAGATAGGCGAAGTTCATGATGGTACTGCTGTCATGGATTGGATGGAACAGGAGCAGGAACGGGGAATCACCATTACCTCGGCAGCTACTACCTGTTACTGGAAAGAAAAAAAGATTAACATCATAGATACACCCGGTCATGTTGATTTTACCGTTGAAGTTGAACGATCCCTCCGGGTGCTTGATGGGGCAATAGCAGTCTTTTGTGCTGTAGGCGGTGTGGAACCGCAGTCAGAAACGGTATGGCGGCAGGCAGATAAATATGCCATTCCACGGATTGCTTTTGTTAATAAGATGGATCGCGTTGGTGCTGACTTCAGCAGATGCGTGAACATGATTGCCGAAAGGCTTAGGGCGAATCCTGTTCCTATACAGATTCCCGTGGGTAAAGAGGCAGAATTCACTGGAGTAATTGACCTCATTGAAGGTAAAATGCTCCTCTTTAGTGAACAGTCTTTTGGCCAGGAAATTGAAGAACTGGAAATTCCTACCGAATACAGAGAAATATTCACGGCCGCACGGATGATACTCCTCGAGAAGTTGGCCGACTTCGATGAGGATATCATGGAAAAATACTTAGAAGATACCGAAGTATCTGCGTCTGAGATTTACAGTGCTCTCAGAAAGATGACAATTGCACTTGATATAGTGCCTGTCATGTGTGGAAGCGCATTTAAAAACAAAGGTATTCAGCCTTTACTTGATGCTGTTGTTCACTATCTGCCTTCACCTTTAGATGTTAAAAGCATTGAAGGGGAAGGAAAAGATGGTGAGAGCACTAGCAGGAAAGCCGATCCTAAGGAGAAATTCTCCGGTTTAGTGTTTAAGTTGATGTCTGATACTTTTGTGGAAAATCTTGCCTTTGTGAGAATATACTCCGGCAGGATTGCAGTCGGTGACAAAGTTTTTAACCCTGGGAAGAAAAAACAGGAAAAAATAGTTAAACTGCTGAAACTCCATGCAAATAAGCGTGAAGAAGTTGATGACATTTTAGCAGGTGATATTGGCGCAATTGTCGGGCTTAAGTTTACTACAACCGGGGATACGCTTTGTGCAAAGGGTGATCACATAGTCCTCGAGAGTATGGAGTTCCCTGACCCGGTAATTGGTGTAGCGATAGAGCCAAAGAGCAAGGCAGAAGAGAAAAAACTGACTGAAACCCTTGACAAGATTGCTCTTGAAGATCCTTCGTTCACTATTACGACGAACGCTGATACCGGTCAGACTATTATCTCAGGGATGGGGGAGCTTCACCTGGAGGTAATTGTTGATCGGCTGCTGAACGAATTTAAAGTTTCGGCAAAGGTTGGTACACCGCAGGTTGCATATAAAGAGACAATCAGCCGGTTGCACCAGGGTGAAGGCAAGTTTGACCAGTTGACCGGAGCAAAGGGCCAGTATGGTCATGTAGTGATCGAGGTTGAACCGGCCGAAAGGGGAAATGGCTTCGAGTTTAGAAATTGTGTTGATGAGAAACAGGTTCCCGGTGAGTTCCTGGCCTCTATAGAAAAAGGTATTGCAGATTCTCTCGATTCAGGACCTCTGATTGGCTATCCGCTTACCGATTTAGTGGTAAGCCTGGTGGGTGGTTCATATCACGAAGAGGATTCGACTGACATGGCTTTTGGAATCTCTGCTGCGATGGCTATCAGGAGGGTTTCCGCTGCGGCGGAACCGAAACTGCTGGAACCTGTTATGAGCCTTGAAGTTGTGACGCCTGAAGCATATGTCGGGGATGTGATTTCCGATCTCAACTCCAAGAGAGGGAAGATCATTGGTGTTGAAGCAGAAGGAGATCTTCAGGTTTTGAAGGCCCGGGTTCCTCTCGCAGAAATGTTCGGATATTCCACATCCCTGCGTTCTTCGACTCAGGGGCGGGCAACTTTTACAATGCAATTTTTTGAGTATGATGTGGTACCTGCTTCAAAAGCAGATAATATTATAAAAAAAATCAGAGGGATTTAAGTCCAAACATATTGAGGAACAATCATGTCAAAGGAAAAATTTGAAAGGACTAAACCACATGTAAATGTGGGAACTATTGGTCACATTGATCACGGTAAAACAACATTGACTGCTGCGATAACTCGTGTTCTGTCGATTAAGGGAATGGCTTCATTTACTGATTTCAGTGAGATCGACAAAGCCCCTGAAGAGAAAGAACGTGGTATTACAATTGCCACTGCGCATGTTGAGTATGAAACCGCTAATCGCCATTATGCGCACGTAGACTGCCCCGGCCATGCTGATTACATTAAAAATATGATTACCGGTGCGGCACAGATGGACGGTGCCATTCTGGTCGTTGCCGCAACAGACGGTGCCATGCCCCAGACCAGGGAGCATATCCTTCTTGCCCGTCAGGTTGGTGTTCCTGCTATGGTTGTGTTTCTTAATAAATGTGACATGGTTGATGATGAGGAACTGATCGAGCTGGTTGACATGGAATTGCGTGAACTTCTTGATAAGTACGAATTTCCCGGAGATGATATTCCATTTGTCCAGGGCTCTGCTCTGCAGGCTCTTGAAAATCCGGAAGACGAAGAAGCTGTGAAATGCATATGGGAACTTATGGAAGCTATTGATTCGTATATTCCTGAACCCAAGCGTGATGTAGACCAGCCTTTCCTTATGCCGGTTGAGGATGTTTTCTCCATTTCCGGGCGTGGAACGGTTGCAACCGGTCGTGTTGAGCGGGGGGTTGTCCATGTCGGTGACGAGGTTGAGATTGTAGGAATTAAGGAGACCCAGAAGACTACCTGTACCGGAGTTGAGATGTTCCGTAAGCTCCTTGATGAAGGCCAGGCAGGTGACAATATTGGTGCATTGCTGCGTGGGATTAAACGTGAAGAAATTGAAAGGGGCCAGGTTCTTGCCGCTCCCAAGTCTATAAACCCGCATACTAAGTTCAAGGCTGAGTGTTACATTCTCGGTAAGGATGAAGGCGGTCGGCACACTCCTTTCTTTAACGGATATCGACCTCAGTTTTACTTTAGAACCACCGATGTAACTGGTGTCTTGACGTTGGCTGAAGGTGTAGAAATGGTAATGCCTGGTGATAATATAGCTGCTGAAGTTGAGCTGATCACTCCCATTGCTATGGATGCCGGTCTGCGGTTTGCTATCCGTGAGGGCGGGCGTACAGTTGGTGCAGGTGTTATCAGTGAAATTTTATAAAAAGGATGCGTAATGATACCTACAGAAAAAATTCGTATTCGATTAAAAGCGTACGATCATAAACTGCTGGATCAGTCTACTTCTGAGATTGTTGAAACAGCCAGAAGAACCGGATCTGCAGTCGCAGGACCGATTCCTTTGCCAACCTCGGTGAACAAGGTTTGTGTTCTGCGTTCGCCCCACGTGGATAAAAAATCCCGTGAGCAATTTGAAATGAGGACCCATCGCCGCCTATTGGATATTCTGGAGCCAACTCAGCAGACTATAGATCTTCTGATGAAGCTTGAGTTGTCTGCAGGCGTTGATGTAGAGATAAAGTTGCCTTAAATGGCACCATATCAATTGTAAATTGAAGCATCGGGTAGAATAATGCCAAAGTCAATGGGTATATTAGGAAAAAAAATCGGGATGACCCGTGTTTATAGTGAACTAGGTCAAGCAACTCCTGTCACTGTAGTTGAAGCCGGGCCATGCAGGGTTCTTCAGGTAAAAAATGAAGCACTTGATGGATACAATGCTATTCAGGTTGGGTTCTCAGAGAAAAAATCTTCACGGCAGAATAAAGCTATTGCGGGCCATTTGAAAAAGTCAGATTCGCAGGGGTGCTATTTTATACGGGAATTCAGAGTAAGTGACTCAGGGGAATACCAGGTAGGGCAGGATATCGCACTTGACACAGTATTCAAGGTAGGTGACCTGGTTGATGTGCAAGGCAGTAGTAAAGGCAAAGGATTTCAGGGTGTTGTTAAGAGATATGGCTTCGCAGGAGGTGGCGCGGGGCATGGTTCTAAATTTCACAGGGCACCCGGTTCCATAGGATGTAGTGCTCATCCCGGAAAAGTCTTCAAAGGTAAGAAAATGCCTGGCAGAATGGGCAATGACACTGTCTTAAGAAAGAACGTGATTGTCGTCGACATTCGCCCTGAAGATAATGTTGTGCTTTTGAAAGGGCCTCTTCCTGGAGCCAAGAACAGCCTGTTAAAAATTTTCTCTAAATAAATGTTTTGAGTTGAAACAGGCTCGAGGAGATACATATGTCTACTGTAAAAGTTGTTAACACCAAAAATGAAAGTGTTGGCGAGGTTGAACTCAGCGATAAACTGTTCAATCGTAAGGTTAAAGAGTATATCCTGCATGATGTGGTTCGGATGCAACGAGCCGCACGCCGGGCAGGTAATGCCAGTACAAAAACACGGGTCGAGGTTAGCGGTGGCGGTGCCAAACCCTGGAGGCAGAAAGGAACCGGGCGTGCCAGAGCAGGAACCCGTAACTCTCCAATATGGAGAGGAGGTGGCGTTGCCTTTGGTCCTAAGCCGAGAGATTACAGCTTTAAACTTAATCGTAAGGTTAAAAAACAAGCGATTGCAATGGCCATGAGTGCAAGATTGCAGGAAGGTAACCTCATTATTCTTGATGATTTCACCATGGACAGGATCAAGACAAAGGATTTTGTCGGGATCATGGATGTACTGGATGCAGATAATGCGCTCATAATCGCTGATAATGGTAATGAACAGCTTAACAAGTCTTCAAGAAATGTAAATGGGTATAAGGTGTTACCAGTCGACGGTTTGAACGTGTACGATATCCTCCTGCATAGAAAACTTATTCTGGTTCAACCGGTAATTGAGAGCCTTGAAAAGAGGTTGGTGGCATGAAAAATATTTACAGCGTTTTAAAGGGGCCCTGCCTTACAGAAAAGGCTGCTTTACTTCAGGAAGATGAAGGTAAAGTCGTTTTTAAGGTTCATCCCAAAGCAAACAAGGTAGAAGTTAAGAAAGCGGTCGAACAGCTTTTTAATGTCAAAGTGAAAGATGTTCGAACCGCCAATATGCATGGTAAGCAAAAACGGGTTGGAAAAACCATAGGCTTTACAAAGGATTGGAAAAAAGCCTATGTAACCTTATCTGAAGGTGAAATTAACTTTGCAGATGAACTGTAGTCCGGTAATAGCAGACCAAGTTCATCTACTTTCTTCACTAAGTGATTTTATCTAACCTAATTTTGATGGAGCGATTGGGAAATAATGGCAATAAAAACTTATAAACCTACATCACCTGGTAAGCGACACCACGTGTCGATTAAAAACCCGGATCTATCTAAAAACAGCCCCGAGAAGAGGCTTGTTTGCAGTCTTTCGAAGAGTGGCGGACGAAATAATTACGGACGCATCACCTCTCGACATATAGGTGGCGGGCATAAACGACGATATCGTATTATTGATTTCAAGAGAAATAAAACCGATATCGGAGCGAAGGTAATATCTATTGAATATGATCCTAACAGATCATCTAATATTGCTTTGCTGAGCTATCTGGACGGTGAAAAGAGTTATATTCTCTCCCCTGATGGCATCTCGGTCGGAGATCAAGTGATCGCCGGAGAAAACGTTGATATTCAACCCGGCAATTGTCTGCCGATGAATAACATTCCGCTGGGTACTATCATCCATAACCTTGAAATGAAAATAGGCAAAGGAGCTCAATTGGTTCGCAGTGCCGGTGCTTCTGCCCAACTCATGGCAAAGGAAGGTGGGTATGTTCTGGTTCGTCTTCCATCCGGTGAGGTGAGAAAGTTTAATAATAGATGCCGCGCCTGCATCGGACAGGTTGGCAATCGAGAACATGAGAGCCAGAAACTCGGTAAGGCCGGCAGAAATAGATGGAAGGGTAAGAGACCTCACGTTCGAGGCGTTGCCATGAACCCGGTAGACCATCCAATGGGTGGTGGTGAGGGGAAGAGTTCTGGCGGGCGACATCCCTGTACTCCCTGGGGACGGCCTACGAAGGGGTTCAAAACCAGGAAGAAGAGAAAGGCTTCTGACAAACTGATTGTCAAGAAGAGATCATAACAGAAAAGGAGCAAGGAATGTCTCGTTCAATTAAAAAAGGGCCTTTCATCGACGATCATTTGCAGAAGAAAGTAACTGCTGCCATTGAAGTTGGATCTCGAAAGGTTATCCAGACCTGGTCCAGACGATCCGACATAAGTCCGGAGATGGTTGGGCTCACATTTGCAGTGCATAACGGAAAAAAGTTTATACCTGTATTTGTCACAGAGAACATGGTTGGACACAAGCTTGGTGAATTCTCACCCACTCGTACTTACTATGGACACACATCAGACAGGAAGGGAAGAAAATAATTTGAAGCGGTAGTTTTTACCGGGAGCAGACACTATGGAAGCACGAGCCGTAGGCAGATACATCAGAATCTCTCCGCAAAAGGCGCGTCTTGTTGCAGATGTTGTGAGAGGTATGGGGGTTGATCAGGCTATTACAACCCTTCGTTTTATGCCCAAAAAAGGGGCCGGGATTATTCAGAAGGTTGTTGAATCTGCTGTTGCCAACGCAACACTGGACGACTCTACTGATGTTGATAATCTCTATATAAAAAAGATAATGATTGACGGTGGGCCTTCCTTGAAGAGAATTCGGCCTAGAGCCATGGGTAGAGCCACTGGAATCATTAAGAGAACCAGTCATATAACTGTAGTTATAGACGAGAGTTAATTTACATTTCGGTAAGTAAATCCCCAGGGACTACTTACTATTAAGATTAAAGGGAAAATTGGATTTGTTGGAGGACTGTTTTGGGGCAGAAGGTTAATCCATTAGGAATGAGACTGAACATTACCCGGACATGGGATTCGATCTGGTATGCAGACAAAGAATATGCAACCTTTCTGATTGAAGATCAGAAAATTAAAAAGTTTCTCAAGAAACGTCTCCATCATGCCGGATTGTCTAAAGTTAAAATTGAACGTACCGGTGATCAGGTACGCATCAAACTTTTTACAGCCAGACCTGGAATAGTAATCGGCAAGAAAGGCATTGAGATCGAGCTGACTAAAAAGGAACTGGAGAAACTTATATCACGCAAGGTGACTCTTGACATTCAGGAAGTCAGGCGTCCTGAGGCAGATGCTCAGCTCATTGCAGAGAATATAGCTCAGCAATTGATAAGAAGGGTCGCATTTCGCCGGGCAATGAAAAAGGCCGTGACTTCAGCACTTCGGTTTGGTGTTCAGGGGATCAAGATATCCTGTTCCGGTCGTCTCGGTGGCGCGGAGATGTCGAGATGTGAGTGGGTGCGTGAAGGTCGGGTTCCACTGCATACCTTGAGAGCTGATGTTGATTATGCGCTTGCTGAGGCAAATACAACCTATGGCATTATTGGTGTCAAGGTCTGGATTTTTAACGGTGAAGTGTTAAGCGATAAAGATGCAGGTGCGGTGTAACAGAAACGACCCACTGGTTCGGTGCTGTTTCCATACCACAATTTGGAGTAAAAGATGTTAAGTCCTAAAAAGGTCAAACATAGAAAAGTTTTTAAAGGTCGGTCAAAAGGAATGGCATATCGCGGATCTTCCATCTCTTTTGGCGACTATGCGATTAAGGCAACGTGTTGTGGTTTCATGACAGCGCAGCAGATCGAGGCCGCCCGGATAACGATTAATAGAACAATGAAACGTGGTGGCAGAGTATGGATACGTGTATTTCCTGATAAACCGCTTACCAAAAAACCTGCCGAGACTCGTATGGGTAAAGGTAAGGGCAGCCCTGAATCCTGGGTAGCAGTAGTAAAGCCTGGTATGATTCTCTATGAGATAGCAGGGGTGAGCGAGGAGCTGGCAGTGAAAGCTCTGAATCTTGCCGGTAATAAGTTGCCATTTTCAACCAAAGTTGTAACTAAGAGGAACACTTTATGAACGTAGAAGACATTCGTAAAATGTCCGCTGAAGACCTGCTAAAGACTGATAGTGATCTGCGGGAGGAATTGAGCAAGCTGACATTTCAGCACCGTATCAGGCCGCTCGAAGATACTTCACGGTTATTAAAAATAAGACGAGACATTGCAAGGATCGCGACCATTCAAAAACAAACTGCCAGCTAGTCGATAATTTTACAAATTTGACGTTGGTCGGCCGCATTCTACATTATCATCACTAAGTGATTAAACAATGAGTGAAATTAAAAAATCTAATAAGACAAGAACTGGTTCTGTGGTAAGCAACAGAATGCAAAAAAGCGTCGTTGTTCGAGTAGAACGTAAGTTTCGCCATAAGCGTTATGGCAAATTCGTTAAAACCAGTGTCAAGTATCTCGCAGACGATCCTGAAAACAGTTGTTCCGTTGGGGACACAGTTCTGATTGAAGAATGTCGGCCTCTGAGTAAAAGAAAACGATGGCGGGTCAGGTCAATATTAGAGCAGGCAGTTTAATAAGCTGGAAATTGCTTTCAGCTTTGTCCAGCCTCTTTATTGGGTTCCTGAAAAGAAGAGATGTCAAAGGATAAAAAAGAAAGCTTTCTGCAGGCTGGTATTGTAAAGAACCCTGTCTATTCGGGTTGGTACTGATAGTAATTGTGAGTTAGCAGAAACGTTTAGTTTCGTATGAGATATCTGGTGAAATTATGATACAGACAGAGACAGTACTTAATGTGGCAGACAACTCCGGAGCCAAAAAGGTTCTTTGTATCCGTGTTCTCGGAGGAACTCGAAAGCGGTATGCCTCAATTGGTGATGTGATTGTTGTGACGGTGAAAGAGGCACTGCCCCATGCTAAAGTAAAGAAGGGTGATGTGATGAAGGCAGTTATTGTCAGGACTGCAAAGGCTATGAAAAGGATGGATGACACCTGGGTCGGATTTGATGATAACGCTGCTGTTATGCTCGGGACCGCTGGAGAACCTATTGGGACACGTATTTTTGGCCCCGTTGCTCGTGAGTTGAGAAACCAAGGTTTCATGAAGATAATTTCACTTGCTCCGGAAGCACTTTAACCTCCCTGCAGCACACAGGTTTTAGACTCTATGTTAAAGAGTCTGATCTGAATTTGCAGGGTTAGATACATTGACTGAGAAAAGGTATAGAAATGAGACAGGGTAGAACATACCTGAAAAAAAATGATCAGGTTGAAGTAATAGCCGGCAAGGATAAGAGCCGGGTTGGAAAAATCCTTCGTGTTTTAAAGGATCAGGATAAGGTTGTTGTTGAGCGTATTAATATGATTAAGCGCCACACCAAACCAACCGAGATGAATCAGCAGGGACAGATAGTAGATAAAGAAGCTCCGATTCATGTATCCAATATACAGCTAATATGTCCAGAGTGTACTAAAACCGGGCGAATTGGTAAGAAGATACTGGAAGATGGTACGAAGGTTCGTTTTTGTAAAAGCTGCGGCGAATCCATCGAGAATAAATAACAGGTAATTTACAAGGCTTAGGCCAGGAGTTATACATGGGTGCGCTGAAAGATACATATTTGAACGAGTGTGTTCCTGCCCTTAAAGAGGAGTTTGGCTATACAAATAGTATGCAATTCCCTCAATTACAAAAGATTGTTCTCAATATGGGACTGGGTGAAGCTGTTCAGAATCCCAAAATTGTAGAAGGAGCGGCAGAAGAGCTTACCAGGATTGCCGGTCAAAAGGCTGTGATTACAAAAGCGAAGAAATCAATTGCTACATTCAAACTCCGTGAAGGAATGCCGATTGGGTGTCGTGTTACCCTGAGGGGAGATAAGATGTATGATTTTTTCAGTAAACTTGTAAATATTGCGCTGCCCCGGGTAAGGGATTTTCGCGGCTTGTCACCCAAAGGGTTTGACGGCAGGGGAAACTTCTCCATGGGCATACAGGAACAGATCATCTTTCCTGAAATTGACTACGATAAGATTGATAAAATTAAAGGGCTGAACATCACTGTAGTCACATCGGCGGGCACAGATGACGAGGGACGTTCACTGCTAAAAAAACTAGGAATGCCCTTCAAAAAGAATTAGTACCATAGAAAACCTTCTGCTTTTGTTCGGCAGAAACAGTATTGCGTGCAGATGCTTAACCAGGTATTTAGAAAGGTTCCGGTTTAGTCGGATTAGTTTATTACATATTAAGAGATTATTTGGAGGTCGATTTGGCTAAGAAATCCATAATTGCAAAGGCCCAGCGTGACCCAAAGTTTGCTGTAAGGAAGTACAATCGATGCCCCCTGTGCGGTCGTTCAAGGGGGTTTATCAGGAAGTTTGGTATTTGTAGGATCTGTTTCAGAAAGTTGGCATTGAGTGGTGAAATAACCGGAGTGACTAAGTCAAGTTGGTAGCACATTGGTACCTACTTTGATTGAGCTTGTCTACTATATTGAAAAATAAGGAGTGTTCGCTATGTCAATGAGCGATCCCCTGGCAGATATGCTGACCAGGATACGAAATGCAGTAATGGTAAAATTTGATTCTGTAGAAATGCCTTCCTCAACAGTTAAGGTTGACATTGCAAAAGTCTTGAAAGATGAGGGCTATATTGTCGACTACCGGGTAACCGATGACTCCCTCCAGGGGGTTCTGAAGGTTGATCTTAAGTATGGATCTGACCGTGAGTCGGCGATTACCGGGTTGAAACGGGTAAGTAAACCCGGACTGAGGAAATACGCTAAAGCCACTGCAATACCCAGAGTGTTGAATGGGCTTGGAATTGCAATTATTTCTACATCAAAAGGCGTTGTGACAGATAAAACAGCTAGAGCCCTGAATTCTGGTGGGGAGATTATTTGTGAGGTCTGGTAGATCTCATAAATTACGGAGGTAAGTATGTCTCGTATTGGTAAACAACCAATTCCGGTTCCTGCTGGGGTTAAAATTGATCTTAAGGATCAACAGATATCGGTAACAGGACCAAAAGGAACCCTGAAGCGTGAAATTATCCCAGAAGTGGAAGTTGTGCTTGAGGATAATGTGATTACATTAAACAACCGTCTTGACAGTAGTAAAGTTAATGCTTTCAGAGGATTAACTAGAAGTCTTATCAATAATATGGTTATTGGCATCACTGACGGATTTAGACGAGTTCTGGTTATTGAAGGTGTTGGATATAAGGCCAGTGTCAACGGTTCAACGTTGACCTTGAATGTTGGATATTCAAACCCGGTAGATTTCAAATTGCCAAAAGGGGTTGCTGCTTCAGTTGATGGCAACACTAAAATTGTGCTTGAATCTATAGACAAAGAACTCCTGGGTTTGACAGCTTCCCGGATACGGCAGATAAGAAAACCTGAGCCCTATAAGGGAAAAGGAATTCGTTACGAAGATGAGCATATCGTTCGTAAAGCCGGTAAGGCCGGGGCTGCTGCCTGATCTTGAACCCTACGTAAAAAAATTTAACGGAAAATTACAATGGCAAGGACGAATCCTAAGACTACAGCAAGGGCAAAGCGAATCAAACGTATCAGGAAAAAGGTATTTGGTACGAGTGAACGCCCAAGACTCCGTGTCTTTAAAAGCAATAAGCATATCTACGCACAAATTATCGACGACGTAGCAGGGCATACCTTGATCTCCATGTCCACAATAGACAAAGAGTTTGCTCTAGGCGATGAAAAAGGAAAAATCGGAGCAGCCAAAAAAGTTGGTGAGACGATAGGGGCCCGTGCAAAAGCCGCGGGCATTACTAAAGTCGTATTTGATCGTGGCGGGTCGATTTATCACGGCAGGGTCAAATCTCTTTCCCAAGGTGCCAGGGAAGGTGGTCTGGAATTTTAAAGATTTTTAAATAAAAGGGGGGTGTCCCTTGTCTGATTTCAAACGTTCCAAAAGTACAAATGCTGAGGAACTTATAGAAAAAATTGTTTTTATCAACAGGGTAGCAAAAGTTGTAAAGGGTGGTCGTAGATTCAGTTTTAGCGCAATCGTTGTTGTTGGTGACGGCAAAGGTAAGGTTGGATACGGGCTTGGCAAAGCTAATCAGGTTCCTGAAGCTATCAGGAAAGGGGTTGAAAAGGCTAGAAAAGCAATGGTATCTGTTTACCTTACAGAGACCTCAATTCCCCATATGATCATTGGAAAGTATGGTGCTGGAAAGGTGTTGCTTAAACCTGCTTCTGAAGGTACCGGTCTCATCGCCGGGGGGCCTGTACGGTCGGTTCTCGAAGCTGCTGGGGTCTCGAATATTCTGACGAAGTGTCTGGGTTCACATAATCCGCATAATATGGTTAAGGCAACTATCAACGGATTGCAGACTTTGCGCTCCGCCCAGAAGATTGCTGATCTGCGTGGAAAAACAGTAGAAGAAATTACCGCATAACGTTATCCGGGGACGCTGGAAGATGTATGCAAAATATTTGACAAATAAAGGTAATTAAATGGCAGAGACAATTACTTTTTCACAGGTAAAAAGTGGCATTGGCAGTACCAAAAAGATCAATGCAACTTTAGTTGGCCTTGGGCTCACTAAAATGAATAAAAAAATTACAAGAAAAGACACGCCTGAGCTTCGTGGTATGCTCAATAAGGTTAGTCATCTTGTATGTATTGAGGAGATATAGCATGTTGACTTTGGCAAACCTTTCTCCGCAAAAGGGTGCAACCAAGAACCGGAAGCGGTTAGGCCGGGGACCTGGCAGCGGGCATGGTAAGACAGCAGGTCGTGGACATAAAGGGTATAAATCCCGTTCAGGATCCGGAATAAAGCCGGGTTTTGAAGGTGGCCAGATGCCCCTGCAGCGCAGGCTGCCAAAGCGGGGTTTTACCAATATTTTCAAAAAAGAGTATACAATTGTTTCCCTTTCTCAACTCGACTCATTTGATGGGAATACGGAAATTGATCAAGCTGCACTGGTAGAAGCTGGAATTGTTAAAGAAGGTACTCTGGTAAAAGTCCTTGCCAATGGTGAGGTTACTAAAGCTTTGAATATCAATGTTGATAAAATCAGTGGTTCTGCGAAAAGCAAAATAGAAGCAGCAGGTGGGAAAATTATCACTGCCAGCCCGTCGGATAGTGAATAATTATTTCTTGCCGGTTGGCAATGATTCCAGAATCTTTGATCGAAACGCAGATAGGATGATATAATGAGCGGATTTCAGAGTGCTGCTAATATACCAGAGTTGCGTAGGCGTGTACTTTTTACGCTTATTATGCTCGCAGTTTACCGAATGGGTGTTCAGATACCTACCCCAGGTATCAATGGCGAAGCCCTTTCAGCTTTTTTTGAACAAAATGCCAGCACGTTGTTTGGCATGTTCAATATGTTTTCTGGTGGTGCCCTGGAAAATTTTTCCATTTTCGCACTGGGGATCATGCCATATATCAGCGCCTCCATTATAATTCAGCTTATGACTGTGGTTGTACCACAGCTTGAAGCCCTTAAAAAAGAGGGGCAGGCCGGGAATCGTAAAATTACCCAGTATACAAGGTACGGTACGGTCGCCTTGTCAATTATTCAGGGTACTTTTATTGCCACCGGGCTTGAAAGTATGACTGGACCAGGGGGGGCTGCCATTGTACTTAATCCCGGCATTCAGTTTAAGCTGATGACCATGCTCACCTTGACGTCGGGAACCGCTTTTATCATGTGGCTGGGTGAGCAGATGACTGAAAGGGGTATCGGTAACGGGATTTCGCTGATCATTTTTGCCGGCATTGTTGCCCGGGGACCTGCAGCGATTGTCAATTCAATTCAGCTCATCAAGGCTGGAGAAATTGCCCTGTTCTTTGTACCTTTTCTGGTTCTTTTCATGTTTTTTATTGTCGCTGTGATTGTGTTTTTTGAGACAGCTCAGCGAAGAATTCCCATCCAGTATGCAAAGCGGGTTGTTGGGAGGAAGGTCTATGGAGGTCAGAGTTCTCATCTGCCATTAAAAATTAATATTTCCGGAGTTATTCCCCCTATTTTTGCATCATCTATTATGATGTTTCCCGCTACAATAGGGAGTTTTATCCAGATTGACTGGGTACAGAAGGTCTCTGCTGCAATGTCTCCCGGTACTGTCTATTACTATATCTGCTATGTGGCAATGATAGTGTTCTTCTGTTTCTTTTATACCGCAGTTCAATTCAAGCCGGATGATGTTGCTGATAACCTGAAGAAGAATGGCGGTTTTATCCCTGGTATAAGGCCCGGTAAAAGAACAGCCGAATTTTTAGATAAGGTGCTCACCAGGTTGACTGTTGTAGGAGCGATTTACCTCAGTGCTGTTTGCGTGCTGCCTACGATTTTGATTGGTCAATTCAATATACCGTTCTTTTTTGGCGGCACTGCTTTGCTCATTGTTGTCGGTGTTGGAATTGATACGATTTCACAGATTGAATCTCACCTTCATATGAGGAATTACGAAGGGTTTATGAAGCAGGGTAGAATCAAAGGACGCAGATAGGTAGTGACAGGGATAGCTGATAAAAGAGAAAGAAGGTCTATTATAGTTAAAACTGCTGGTCAAATTTCGATTATGCGTGAGGCTAACCGAATTGTATCAGAAACCCTGACAATGCTGAAAGAATTAGTTGAACCGGGGATTACAACCTGGGAGCTCGACAAAATTGCTGAGGCGTTGTGTATTAAGCGCCGGGGAAAACCCGCATTTAAGGGATACAGAGGGTTTCCGGGAAGCCTTTGTGTTTCAGTAAATGAAGAAGTGGTACACGGCATTCCGTCCAGAAAAACAAAACTGAAAGATGGCGACATCATATCCATTGACTTTGGGGTTGAATTCAAAGGCTTTTTTGGTGATTCCGCTATAACACTTCCGGTTGGCAAGATAGATGGTGAGGTAGCGAGGTTGCTGAAGGTGACTGAAGAGTCTCTCGCCAAGGGCATAGAGCAGGTTATCCCAGGCAATCGTGTAGGAGACATCTCCCGGGCTATCCAGAGTCATGTTGAAGGACACGGATTAGCTATTGTCAGGCAGTTTGTAGGGCATGGCATCGGTAATGCACTCCATGAGCCACCGGAGATACCTAATTTTTATCAGGGTGAACGCACACCAAGGTTACTTCCGGGTATGGTATTAGCCATTGAACCCATGGTAAATATGGGTTCACATAAGGTTAAAGTATTAAAAGACGGCTGGACTGTAATCACTAGTGATAAACAGCCATCGGCCCACTTTGAACATTCAGTTGCGGTGACAGAAAATGGTCCGGCAATATTAAGCCGTCGTGAGAGTTAGACGGGCATCAAAGTAGATGAAGAGTTTTTGGGGCACCATCAAAAAAGACTTCTCTTTTTTGATGAGATGTATTATATTTGTCCGTTTTTAATTGAAACATTGATTACTCAGGGATCTCCATGGCTAAAGAAGAAGCGATTGAAGTAGAAGGCACTATTATTGAGCCGCTGCCTAATGCAATGTTCAGAGTTGAGCTCGATAACGGGCATAAAGTGCTGGCACACATATCAGGTAAAATGCGGATGCATTTTATCAAGATTTTACCTGGTGACAGGGTTACCATCGAACTTTCTCCCTATGACCTGACCAGGGGAAGGGTTACATTTCGGGCGAAAAACGCCAAAAAGAAAAAATAGAGTCCGGTTATCATGAAAGTACGCGCATCGGTAAAAAAAATATGCAGTGATTGTAAGATATACAAACGAAAGGGTGTTGTTCGCGTATCTTGTAAAGTTAAGAAACATAAACAGAGGCAGGGATAGACTGGCTTGACCGTTATAATTACCTACTTCTTCTAAGGAGATAGATCTTGGCACGTATATCAGGAATTGACCTTCCGAAAAACAAACATATTGATCGGGCACTAACTTACATACACGGTATCGGGCTGACATCAGCTCGCAAGATTCTTGATGAGGTGGATCTACCTTATACAATGAACAGTGATGATCTCAATGGAGATGATGTTAATCGGATCAGGAAGGTGATCGAAGCAGACTATTCCGTTGAAGGTGATCGACGTCGTGAGGTCTCTATGGATATTAAGAGACTTACTGACCTTGGATGTTATCGAGGTCGCCGCCATCGTATGGGTCTACCCTGTCGTGGACAGAAAACAAAGACGAATGCTCGTACTAAGAAAGGCCCTAGAAGAGGCGCTGCTCGTCGTAAATAGTTGAATATAATACAGGTGTAAAATATGGCTGTAGCAAAAAAACGGAAGGTGAAGAAGAATATACCTGAGGGTATTGTTTTTATCTATTCCACTTTTAACAATACGATTGTAACGATTTCCGATAAACAGGGAAATGTTGTTGCATGGTGCAGTGCTGGCGTTTTAGGGTTTAAAGGATCTCGGAAAAGCACTCCATTTGCTGCCCAGAATGCCCTGGCTGATGCTGCCAAGAAAGCAGCAGATGTCGGCATGCGTAAGGTTGAGGTTAAGGTTAAAGGACCCGGCCCCGGCCGCGAAGCTGCTTTGAGAGCACTTATCAGTACAGGATTTGAAGTTAGTCGTATATACGATGTTACTCCTATTCCTCATAATGGGTGTAAACCTCCCAAACGTCGCCGCGTATAGTTTCAGGTGCAGATTCCAAGCTATTTAAATTAATTGAACGGAGGCCTAAGTTGGCTAGAAATATAGGTGCTGCATGTCGTCGGTGCAGAAGAGAAGGGTTGAAATTATATCTCAAGGGTGACCGTTGTTACTCCGATAAATGCTCTTACGAGCGGAGAGCTTTTGGCCCGGGACAGCATGGACAGGCCAGATTTAAAAAGCTTTCCAACTATGCCATTCAGCTTCGCGAAAAGCAGAAAGTAAAAAGTATGTATGGTATGCTTGAAAACCAGTTTCGCCTGAATTTTCATAAGGCTGACCAGCAAAAAGGTGTAACAGGTGAAAATCTTCTCATTCTCCTTGAAAGACGACTGGACAACACTGTCTTCCGTTTAGGTTTTGCTGCTTCCAGGAGCCAGGCTCGGCAGTTGGTGCGTCATAATCATATTCTCATTAACGGAAAAAAGGTTGATATCCCTTCTTTTCTTATTGCTGCCGGTGACGTTGTGTCATTAAAAGAAAAGAGTCGTGCAAATGCTGCTATAAATGAAAATCTTGAGGCTGTCGTACGCAGAGGAGTTCCTAGTTGGCTCGAACTTGATAAAGACAACTACAAGGCCGTGGTGAAGGCACTTCCAAACAGGGAAGAGATGACTATGCCTATACAGGAACAGCTCATAGTAGAGCTTTATTCCAAGTAATATCGGCATCTCAATCAGGTAAGACGAAAGTTAAACACAGTTTACCCGATAGTTGATAGAACCGGATTGTGTATTACTCTATGTCCGGTTCGTCTAAAGGCCGATATTAATAAAAGTTTGATGAAAAGCAGGGAAGGTAATTTATGACTCAAGCTGCCGACGAAAATATACCATTTTACCGTAACTGGCATGAGCTGATTAAACCAGAGAAGCTTGAAGTTGACAGAGCTAAGCATACCGACAGTTATGGAAAGTTTGTCTGTGAGCCACTTGAGAGAGGATTTGCCGTAACTATAGGCAACTCACTTCGAAGGATACTACTCTCCTCTATTCAGGGTGCTGCAATAACAAGCATTAAGATAGAAGGAGCTTTACACGAGTTCACTTCCATGAAAGATATTATGGAGGATGTGAGTGAGATAATCCTTAATGTCAAGATGGTCAGGATAAAACTTAACTCCGGTGATTCGCAACAGATGGTTATCGACAAAAGCGGGCCGGGAACAGTTACTGCTGCAGATATTAGCGGCAGTAGTTTTGTTGAAGTTATGAACAAAGATCAGATCATCTGTACCCTCACCGGTGAGACTTCATTTAGAGCTGAACTCACTGTTGAGTGGGGGAAGGGGTATCAGCCGGCAGAATTGCAGGATAAGGAAAATCTCTCTATTGGACAGATTCCTATTGATGCCATTTTTACTCCGATCAAAAAGATCCAGTATGTTACGTCACAGTCTCGTGTAGGACAGCAGACAGACTTTGATAAGTTGACCATAGAAATTGAAACAGATGGTAGTCTGAGGCCTGAGAGTGCTCTGGCGTATGCAGCCAAGATATTGAAAGAGCAGATGACCATCTTCATCAATTTTGATGAAGAAGAAGCAGAACCTGAGATTGATGTAATTGAAGAAACAGATGAGCCTGCGAATCCATTTCTGGACAAACCTGTAGAGGATTTGGAGCTTTCAGTGAGGTCGGCTAACTGCTTGAAGAATGCTGATATCCATTTCATAGGAGATCTCGCCCAGAAGAGTGATCAGGAAATGCTGAAAACCAAGAACTTCGGACGTAAGTCTCTCAATGAGATTAAGGCGTTGCTTGCAGAGATGGATCTTACTCTTGGGATGAAATTTGAAAATTGGACACCACCTGATATTAAAGAAACCAATGATCAGCAGGGGTAATAGTTGTAGGTTGAGGTTTTCAGGTAATAAAAAATGCCAAGTTCTCTTGGTTTTTAGTAGTCGCTGAGGATAGTGAGATGAGACATAGAAAATCTGGAAGAAAGTTGGGACGCACCAGTGCACACAGAGAGGCAATGTTCAGAAATATGGTTACTTCCCTGTTTGAGCATGAACGTATTGTTACAACCAGGGAAAAGGCGAAAGAACTCAGGCCAATTGCTGAAAAGATGATTACCCTTGGCAAGCGCGGTGATCTCCATGCGCGGCGCCAGGCTCTAAGTTATATCAGAAGCAAGGATATTGTAGAGAAGCTCTTTACTGATATACAAGAACAGTTTGTCGACAGGAAGGGTGGATACACCCGTATTCTGCAAACCGGTTCCAGGAAAGGAGACTCTGCACCCATGGCCATTATAGAGTTAGTTGGTTATGAAGAAGTACTTGATCCGGATGAGAACGAAAATTAGCAGCTCAGACTCAATTTTCATAAAAGCTGGATGGAACATTGTTTCCATCCAGCTTTTTTTTTCTTTTTTCTTCCTCATGTTGCAAGGAGGTTCTGAGGTATGAGCGATCCCGGTAAGGACTTTCCTGAGGGCATGGTTCCCCTGGAGGATTCGAAATTTGCCTTCGAATGTCATCCCGGAGTGGCCTGCTTCACCTCTTGCTGCAAAGATGTCAATATGACTCTCTATCCATATGATGTCATTAAGCTGAAAAATTCCCTCGGTATTGACTCGGATACTTTTATGAGGGAACATAGTTATCTGGTGCAGGGTGATAATCCTTTTTTCCCTACGGTTAAACTTAAGCTTGGCAATGACAGGGAAAAATCATGTCCCTTCTTAAATGATAAAGGATGTTCCGTTTATAGAGAGAGACCATCCGCATGTCGTACCTACCCCCTGGAGAGGGCAGTAGATAGGATGGCTGCAAAAGGAGAACCTGAAGAATTCTATTTTATGACCAACCATCCTTACTGTCTTGGCCATAAAGAGGAAAAGGAATTTACTGTTGCGAGCTGGATCCGAAATCAGCAGTTGATCGAGTACAATTCTATGAATGCGCTATGGGTAGCCGTTGACACACTGTTTGCTGCAAATCCATGGAAAGGTGAGGGGGCCGGAGGTGAAAAGCAGCAACTGGCATTTATGGTTTGTTATAATATTGATGGTTTTCGTAGCTTTGCAGGAGAGTATCAGCTGATAAAGCAGTTTAAACTCGAAAAAGATTTTAAGAGAAGAATTGCAAGGGAGGATGGTGAGCTGCTGAAATTTGGTTTTGAGTGGTTGAAACTAATTTTTACCGGGAGATCCTCACTTATTAAAAGGTGATGGCATGGTAAATTTTTCACGGAGTATTAAAAAGTCAGATGTTGCATAAACCAACCCCCCATGGTATAAAGTGGAGTTATTTTTTGCGGGTCAGATTAATAATGATCTGGCCATTTTATAAAACACACATCTTCAATTAGATCTGGTGTTGCGGAGCTGGCTTGAACTTGTTCTGTGATTTTAGAAGATGGAGGTCTAACCGGAATCGGAGAAAATTATGGCAAATGTTACTGTAAGGGAGATGCTGCAGGCCGGGCTTCATTTTGGGCATCAAACGAGACGTTGGAATCCAAAGATGAAGCCGTATATTTATGGACCACGTAACGGAATATATATTGTCAATTTAGACTTGACCAAGCGTCTTTTTGATAAGGCATGTGACTTTATAGCCGGTGAGGTTAAAAAGGGCGGCTCTGTACTTTTTGTAGGCACAAAGAGGCAGGCACAATCCATAATTAATGAAGAAGCTAAACGATGTAGTATGTTCTATGTTGATCACCGTTGGCTTGGCGGTATGCTTACAAACTTTCAAACCATAAAAAATTCAATTGAAAGACTCAAATCTATAGAATCTATGCAGGAAGATGGTTCGATTAACCGTTTTCCCAAAAAAGAGATTCTGCTGATGGAAAAAGAGAGAGTAAAGCTTGAGCGTAATGTTGGTGGTATCAAGGATATGCGTAAATTGCCATCGGTCATATTTCTGGTTGATCCCAGAAAGGAATCCATTGCAATCAATGAGGCAATTAAACTGAATATTCCTGTTGTTGCTATAACTGATACAAACTGCGATCCTGACAATGTAGATTTTATAATTCCCGGCAATGATGATGCCATCAGATCAATTCGTTTGATCACTAACCATGTTGCTGAAGCAGTGCTTACCGGACAGGCATTAAAAGATGGGGAAGAGGCTTCTGAGGAAGCTGTAGCTGCAGCAATGGGTGATGCCGGAAGTGAGATGGCGGCAGAAGAACCCGCTGAAGAGGTTGTTGAAAAGCCAGTTGAAGAAGTTGTTGAAAAGCCAGTTGAAGAAGTAGTTGAAAAGGCAGTCGAGGAGGTTGTTGAAAAGCCTGTCGAAGAAGTAGCTGAAAAGGCAGTCGAGGAGATTGTTGAAAAGTCTGCCGAAAAGCCTTCTGAAACAGGAGAATAGGCATTTTTATCAAATCGAGGTTTTTCGAAAAATAAGCACAGTCATATAAGTGATATCTCGGACAACCTCCTGGGCTTTGGCTAACCCAAGAGATCGATAAGTTGAAATGACTGAAAAAAGGGCTGTCTTATGACTGCCCTTTTTTACTATATGATAAACTCGTAAAAAGGTCACTCGAAGTCTACGCTTATCGGAAGTTACAGATGGCTAAGTCAGATAAGCGCAGACTTCGGAAAGTTTGATATACAGGTAAGCGTAGACTCCGAGGTGTAATGTTTCTGACAGGTTACTTGGCTGTACATGTGGTATGCCAGGCGTCTGTCAAAAACCTACAAAGCAGGAGATCGGACTTTTTACGACGCCTTCACTGTATGACAAGTTCGTAAAAACCTCAGTTTCGATGGATAAGTAAAAAACTTCATATTGGAGGCGTGCAATTTTTCTATTGTTACGGCGTACATACGGTACGTCGTAACAATAGAAAAA
>Ga0209633_10000576_pt1 | contig 41816 bp, 40 predicted proteins | sample Cruoilmetagenom1_FD_187290 | JGI IMG/M metagenome (GOLD analysis project Ga0209633, IMG submission 187290) | Oil polluted marine microbial communities from Coal Oil Point, Santa Barbara, California, USA - Sample 1 (SPAdes) (version 2) | ecosystem: Environmental > Aquatic > Marine > Oil seeps ...
CAAGGGGCTGATGATTAACGGTAAGCTGCAATATGAAGAGCCGCTGTTTTAACGCTTGAGTTTCAGGATCTAACCGCGCGAAAGAACACGCGTAGGAGGCTGAATGAGCAATGGTTCGGGAGGTGATGCCGGCTTTGATACCAGTGTTGGGCGGGCTATCAGCCTCGGCTCCGTTTGCGCGTCCGCAACTGGCGCAAGCGATGCCATGAGCGCCGATTCGAGATTTTCAACCCTCAGCTTAAAGAGCGTTGCTTGTTGTGTTTCAGGACCAATGGGCGCGTAAACATAAATATCCTTGACCACCGCACCATTCTCGCTTTGGCCATAAATTTTACCCAATACGTTGTGGCGCTTATCCAGCAAATAAACGATCCCAGGCTCATGCATGTCCTCCAGAACAGCGCTCACAGTCGGTGGGATAAAACGAGCAAAGCGCGGTACTTCTTTCATCGTCATGAGGTTTGCTTTTAGGTATATCGCTAAGGGTGACATGGAGTATCTGACAGGTAAAACCGGTGCGCTGGGCGGCACCGCTGTCGGCACAACTTGTTTCGACTCAGCCTTCGCCAGTTCCGCCAAATGTTTTGCAATCGGGTCATTCTTCACAATTTTGACGTTGCGCCCATTTTTATCATTGCGAGGATTATAATATGCCAGACGTGTATTCCCGGCTGGTGATATGCCAGGACGTGCGATCAGCTCGCCAAGACCGCCGCCGACAGACGCGACCCGCACCCGTTTGGCAGGCACAAAAGGCAATCTGACAGTTGGCGCGGCAGGGCGGTTCTTAAGCGCAGCCAGCCGACGTTTGTAGGCGCGTAGCATTGGCCGCCCCTCATTGCCCCGGTGGTTCACAACCCTCAGTTTTGGCATACGATTTTTAACCATCGTTGCGACCAGAATACCGGCTGCACCCTGTAATGGCTCAAGCCTGCCCGCCGTGTTTTTTGCAACCTCAATTCCAGGCCCCGCGCTATTTTTGTTTGAAGCATGAATGCTCCGGGCGTCATAAGGTGCAACCTGCACAACGACGACAAATTGGTTTCCGCGGGCATCAATCCGGCGCTTTCCCATATAGAATGAAACATACACAGAGAATTTATGCGCTGAAATCGTGTCATAAGGGTCTGTGTTATGCGTGCTGTTCTGGAATTCATGAAAGACGAAAAATTTCATCCGTTTTGAACTGTTTCGGCGCGTTTTTTTCTTTCGGCTGCGTCGAGGACTATGGGTAATGAGGACATATTGGTTCGGCGAAATCCAGATTCGGCCCGAAGCAAGCCAGCCGTCACGGTCGATTGCCGGTAACAAAATATTGCAGTCGAGATTACTGCAGCCTTTGAACGCACCCTTTCCAGGTGCCGGACGGTCAGTCGCCCGCAATGTCGCCATGGCGTGGTTAAACGCCTCCTGTCCTCTATTTGTCCGGTATAGCGGCCAACCATTCACAATCGCCTGATCCTCAACACCGCGCGGCCTTTTGGTCGAGCCCTTGCGCGACACGCCGACATTGCGCTCCATGATGGGAAGGTGATTCTGATTGCCGATTGTGGCGGCCGATGCCGCGCCAGTGGTTAGAGATGTTGGTATTGAGAGCATAAGAGCAAGCGCCATCATAACGGCACCAGCGTGGAAAAACGTGCTGAGGGAATATTTTGCTCGCAGGCCGAGTGATCCAGAAATGTTCTTAAAACCGATATTTCGCAAAGCAGTCTCCTGAGCGAATTCAAAATGCCGTTCTGTGTCGTAATATCAAGGTTAAACCTTGCCAAGCCATTGACGAAAATGAAAATTCTTGAATACCTTGTTAGCCATTTTCGTCAATCCAACCCATGTGGCAGTGCACCATATTCATCGATTGTGGCGATGGAGCGTCCGGGGCAAAATGTCCCGCAACCTTGCCTAAATCACGGCTCGGGAACAATTCTTCGGGATTGAGGGCAAAAACACCATGTGCTCCAATACCTAGTTCGGGTATATTCTGATTTTGCGGTTTTTGTCTGGCCAAAGCCGCCGTAATTTGGAACACTCGATTGAGTAGTGAAACTTTGAAGTGGTAAAATTGTCCAAAACTTTACCATGCGCCCCAATAGCAGCCCGATTGAATTCAAGGAGGCCCAACAATGAAACAATTAATTATCGGCATATTGTTCGCCGCAACCGCTGGCATTATGTTCCAGCTTTTCACAGGCACACCGGATGTAACTCCGGCCTATGCTGGCTCCAAACTGCGTTGCGAAGGTCCCTATCAGGTGATCAAGGGCCAGGGGAAGATCGCGACACCTTATTGCGAAGATACTTATCTCGCAGCAATCGCCCGTGGCTACGGCATGAATGTATCGGGTCGCGCTGTTCGGCAAAATCCGCATAAAAAGCAGGAAGCCTGCCGCCTCGCAGGACATGATATTCGTGTTTCTGGCATTTGCGCCGGTTATAGTGGTAATTCACGCGACCGCTATTAATAACGCTAATGATAATCACTCCCGCCACCCCGCACACCCTCGAGGTAAAATTCCCACACCTGGTGTGCGGGGGGCAAGATCAACCCGACCCATTAGTGGGTGGAGCCAAGTGAGTATGGATAAGCTGATCGATCTTAATATGGGTGGCGGGAGTATCTGTGTTTATAGTCAAGCTGCAATCGGCTGCCATTCTTTGTACTGACCGATCAGCACATTGATGAGAACAATGAGTTTTTGCATGACCGCTGTAATCGCGACTTTGAATAATTCGCCACCATCCTTCGGTTTGCAATAAATTGCTTTCATAGTTAGATTACATCGCACCGCTCCCCCTACGCCGATACCGCGCATACATATGCCGCACCCAGGCAAAGGTCGGCCTATCCATATATTGTGCGCGGAACGCAATCAGCTCAGGGTGCGTAACCTCCGGCCAATCGGATGTGTGCTCATCGGGTAGCACACCAACGGAAAGCAGGGAGGCAACCATAATATCCGCCCGGCTGAGACTGTCGCCAACCAGAAATTCGCGTCCCGCCAACATGGTGTTCAGCTTGGTGATCTCAACATCAAATTTCTCTTTCGCTTTGACGATATAATCCTGGGATGGAATATACATTTTGCGAATGACCCGTTTGAGTATCGGGTAACTTGCCCGGAACATGACCGTCTCAACCGCGTTGCTGTTCTGCATAAAACATTGCTGCACGGCGGGCCGGTCATCAAGCAGGCGGTTGTAGATAATTGCCCGCAAGGGAATGCCGATATTTTTATCAGCCATTTCCTCAATTTCTTTAATGCGAGCAATATCACCCTCATCCTCAGGCATGAGTTTTGGGCCTGAAAAATTCGCGTCTGAATAATCAATAATTTCGCGCGAGCCCTGAATAACCGTCTCCCCATTGATCAAAACCGGCACGCAGGTTTTTGGTGCAATGCGCTTCACCTTTGGCATGTGAAGCCCCGGCAGCAGCGCTTCACGTTCATAGTCCACGCCCTTAATGTCGAGTGCCCAGCGGGCCGCCTCGCAATAATGGGAGTGGGGAAATTCGAGAAGTTTCATAGCTCGTGTCATGGATTGCCTCCCAATAAAAGCGAACTCGTTCGCAAAATAGTTTACTTGCAATTTGCAACTGAACTTAGCAGTTGAATTGCATAATGCAAGTGAATATGCGAGATAATCCCATGAATGAAAAAACGCCCCCCAATAAAACGAATCCAAAGAAAAATGATGTCGATACATTGGCACGCCGCTCACAATGCCCCATCAGTTACGCGCTCGACATTTTTGGCGATAAATGGACACTGCTGGTGCTGCGCGATCTGATCATCTGGAAAAAATCAACATTCCAGGAGTTGAAAAACTCATCAGAAGGTATCGCGACCAATATTCTGGCTGACCGATTGAGAAGGCTTGAGGCGTTCGAGATTATTACCCGCGAATCCGACCCGGATGATGGTCGCCGTATTCATTACCGGGTGACGGAGAGGGGGGCGGATCTGGTGCCAGCCCTCCTTGAGATCGGTGCCTGGGGTGCGCGCAATGATATCCACTCGACATTCCCGCAGGCGGACCTTGATGCATTGGCCCGCGACCGGGACGGTGTCATCGCGCAAGTTAAGGCGGGCATCGGGAAAGGGTGAGTACTTAGGTGTGCGGCCAGAACGAAAGAATTCGAAAGTTCGCGGTATCCAGCACTTATTCGCGGTATTCAGCACTTAACTGACACGTCCCGCATCGATTAGGCTGCTGTCATCCAGTACTTTTCCCCACATATCACAGGTCTTTATGATTAGATCAGCTAAGCGGTACTTATGACCATTGAAGAACAAATTCACATGGTGTCTTTCGCGACCTTCAATAGTAGGAGCAAATGGATCATACTCTCTAGAAACCGTCCAATCCGCATCGGTTGGTTTTTGCGTGATCATTAGATGTCTGGATCTATTGGCCAAATCACGCACAATTTTCCACTCTGGATAAGCCTTGAGCGCGTCATCAATTGCGGACTTAGAAATAGCTTCATCTTTGATGAGCCAATCGCGGAGAGAATGACACCAAACGAAGTAGGCAAGAGAAGAATCCAACGCCTCGTGAAAATCGGTATGGGGGAGGTCTATTAGAGCCGCAGTTGCGCGTGTCTGCCAACGCTTGGTTCGTTTGAAGTGGTTATACCAACCTCCGTGCCTGTCTGCACTCTGCATGAGTAGTGTCTCCGATGTTTCGCAAACTATAAAGTACTGCGATTGAAAATTGCAGTCACGAAGAATAACTCGTCCGGATAATAATTTCTCCGTATCTAACAAACAACAATCATTCATCCCCTGACTGATAAGTTGCTGCCATCTTATCCCCCCTCCGATGTCCCTGCCTGCGCAGGGAAATCGGTAGAAGTGGAGGCGCGAGACCATGCAGCTGAATATCGTGTACCCCCAAACAAAAAGGGCGACCCCGCCTAGGGACCGCCCTTTTAAATTTCTTTTTGACCCGACCACGATCTCCCCCGCCCTGACCACCCGACGGAATGATACTTGTGGGTGTCAGGGCGGGAAAATCTTGGTTCTAGTAAAACTAACCGAGCCGCAACTGGTCGCCCACTAGTGGCGACTAGTCTGGACTTAGTCAGTTAGCAAGAGTAGTAGAGGTCGAATTCAACCGGATGAGGTGTTTGCTCATAGCGCTCGAGCTCTTCCATCTTGAGATCAACATAAGCGTCGATCTGATCATTGGTGAACACGCCGCCAGCAAGCAGGAATGCACGGTCGGTTTTAACCGCTTCAAGAGCTTCACGGAGTGATCCACACACTGTTGGAATTTCAGCAAGTTCCGCAGGTGGAAGATCGTAGAGATCTTTATCCATAGGCTCACCGGGATGGATCTTGTTCTGAATGCCGTCAAGGCCAGCCATAAGCATGGCGGCGAATGCCAGATATGGATTAGCCGTCGGATCCGGGAAGCGAACTTCCATGCGTTTGCCTTTAGGATTGGCAACATGCGGGATCCGGCATGATGCCGAACGGTTACGTGCGGAATAAGCAAGAAGTACAGGAGCCTCATAGCCTGGGACCAGGCGCTTGTATGAGTTTGTCGATGGATTTGTAAAAGCGTTCAGCGCTTTTGCATGTTTCAAAATGCCGCCAATGTAGTAGATGGCGTTTTCTGAAAGGTCTGCATAACCAGAGCCCGCAAATACCGGCTCGCCGCCATTAAAGATCGACTGGTGGCAATGCATGCCCGTGCCATTATCACCAAAGACAGGTTTCGGCATAAAGGTAGCCGTTTTGCCGTAAGCATGAGCAACCTGATGCACGACATATTTATAGACCTGCAATTTGTCAGCGATATATGTCAGCGTGTCGAATTTAATGCCGAGCTCATGCTGGGCGGCACCAACTTCATGGTGATGCTTTTCAGTTTCGACACCCATTTCTTCCATAACGCTCAGCATTTCAGAACGAATGTCCTGGGCGCTGTCGATTGGAGGAACGGGGAAGTAACCGCCCTTTGTGCGAGGACGATGGCCAAGGTTGCCCATCTCATAGTCGGTCGCCATATTTGTTGGCAATTCCGAGCAATCGACTTCAAAGCCAACTTTGTATGGGTCTGTGGAGAATTTCACATCGTCGAAGATAAAAAATTCAGCTTCAGGTCCAAAAAATGCGGTGTCGCCAATGCCGGTCTGCTTGAGATAGGCTTCAGCTTTACGCGCTACACTGCGCGGATCACGTTCATAGAGCTCGCCAGTATCAGGCTCAACAATATCGCAAAAAAGTGCGAGTGTTGTCTGGGCGAAAAATGGATCAATATGAGCTGATGCGGGATCTGGCATCAAAACCATGTCGGATTTATCAATAGATTTCCAACCGGCGATTGACGAGCCGTCAAACATTTCACCGTCCTGAAATGTACCTTCATTGATCAGCGAGGCTGATAATGTGAGATGCTGCATTTTACCACGTGGATCGGTAAATCTGAAATCCACAAATTTTACATCATCGTCCTTGATTTTACTTAATACTGCACTTGCGTCCGCCATGTTGCTCCCCTGTTTTCAATTGAGCGTTGGTTTTAAAATATACATCACCTGATCTCTCAGATGAATTCGTGCTCCCACCCAACAAAAGCGATCAACAGGTCACCATTGAGTAGAAGATAATTCGTTATATTCCGTTTCGGCTGATCTTTTGCAGATCAGACCTCAAACTGCTTTCAGTCTCAAACTTTTTAAAGTGCGTCAGCACCCTGTTCACCGGTTCGGATACGTATCGCATCATCAATAGTTGATATGAAAATCTTACCGTCGCCAATGCGTCCCGTCTTTGCGGCATCCTGTATAGAGGCCAAGGCCTTATCCAACATGTCATCGCTTATAACAATCTCGACTTTAACCTTAGGCAAGAAATCAACAACATATTCAGCACCGCGATAGAGCTCCGTATGACCCTTCTGACGTCCAAAACCCTTGGCTTCAGTCACGGTCAATCCCTGAATTCCAATCTCCTGAAGTGCTTCTTTCACCTCATCGAGTTTAAAAGGTTTAATGATTGCCTCAATTTTTTTCATCGTCCACTTTTCCTCCGGATAGCTGGGCCTTAATCAGCACATTGCATATGAGCAGTCTGGAAAAACCGGACATACTCCATTGCTGGTTAGCACATGATGTGCCAACCATGAAGCATAGAATTTATTCAGCTATTACAGGTTGTTAACTATGAGAGAGCCCGAGCGGTTTATGCAACTCAGCAGAACGTGCACATTTTTCAAGCACAGCACTTAAAAAATAGGCAGAATTTATGCCAAAGCATGGGCGATTTAAACAAATCCGGGAATTTCCGACCATCAGCCCGGGGTTTTAAATTGAGGTTCAATTTTTCAGGCCTAGATCAAAGTATAATAAAAAGGCGGGTTGCCCGCCAGTCTGCTAAATATGATATCGACGACCCATTGATGTATTAAAATTTGAGAGGCCACTTAATGTTGGGCGTTGAGCTTTTAACCACCAGTGAAATGACTGAAGCGGATCGGCTGACGATTGCGGCGGGTGTGCCCGGCATCGATTTGATGGAAGCAGCCGGACGGGCAGTGGCGTATCAGGCAATGCATATGGCACCGAGCGGTGGACGTATCATTGTTGCGTGTGGCCCCGGCAATAATGGCGGTGATGGCTTTATTGCAGCACGCCTGCTCATGGAGAGCCGCTATAAGGTTGATTTGATTTTATTGGGTGAGATTGATGCACTAAAAGGCGATGCGCGCCGTGCGGCGCAAAAATGGACCGGCAAAATCATTCCTCTTGAAAATTTTGACATAGGAACGGATTCCACAACAGACATTACCTTAATAATAGACGCCCTTTTCGGTGCAGGCCTGATGCGTGATGTGGAAGGGGAGGCGGCGAGATTTATTGATCAAATAAATCAAAGCGAAACGGCCGTACTTAGCGTCGATGTTCCGAGCGGTATTGACGGCAATAGCGGCAAGGTGAGGGGGGCGGCAATTAAGGCTACCAAAACCGTCACATTTTTCCGCGCGAAGCCGGGACACTTATTAATGCCGGGACGGGTGCATTGTGGCGCGTTAATCACTTCTTATATTGGTATCCGTCCGGGCGTCCTCCAGGAAATCAAGCCCAAGCGCTGGGCCAACGGACCGGGGCTCTGGCTCCATTCTTTCCCTGCCCCCACTCTCAATGATCATAAATATGACCGCGGCCACGCTCTTGTCATATCGGGCGGCATGACCACGTCTGGTGCCGCCCGCCTTGCTGCTCGCGGTGCCTTGCGCGCAGGTGCGGGGCTCGTCACCATGGCTAGCCCGAAGTCGGCAATCATGGTCAACGCCATGCATCTCAATGCGATTATGCTCATGCCATTTGATGGCCCCGACGGTCTCATTGATATTCTTGCCGACACACGGAAAAACGCGTGTCTGATCGGACCGGGATGCGGTGCCGGGGACACAACCCGGCGGCAGGCAACGCGTGACAATGTTCAGGCCATCCTCAACACTGATTGTGCAACCGTGCTCGACGCTGACGCCCTGACCAGTTTTGCGGGGCGTGAGCAAGAGCTATTTGGGGCTATAAAGAAAAATCCATCAAGACCGGTTGTGCTGACACCCCATGACGGTGAGTTTGCGCGGTTGTTTACAGCAATGAATGAGAATGGGAACACAAAAGACCTGTCCAAACTGGACCAGGGCGCCCTTGCTGCCAGGCGCTCCGGCGCAACAATCATCCTGAAAGGTGCTGACACCGTGATAGCAAGCCCTGATGGGCGTTGTGCCATCAATGAAAACGCGCCCCCCGAATTGGCAACTGCCGGTTCGGGCGATGTTCTGGCTGGAATTTTGCTAGGGCTGCTCGCACAAAAAATGCTTCCATTTGAGGCGGCCTCGGCCGCTGTATGGCTACACGGTGCTGCAGGAGCGCTGCTTGGACGTGGGCTAATTGCAGAGGATTTGCCGGAAATCCTTCCCAAAGTTTTGCAAAACCTGGGCCCATCATCCTTACCACGCCACAATTCTGACGATCAAAAATAATTTTAATATCACTGGCATATGTGCGAATTGCTATATGCTATAGAAGTGATTTGCAGTGCAAGCTGGCAATGCTGGCATTACAGGATGACTATGTGGACGATGATATCATTGATGAAACAGGGATTATCCATGAGCAGATCAAATCTGCCACGGCGTCTTAGCCAATTGGCAACTTTGCTTGTTGTGATCACCGTGGGCTGCCCAACCGTCCATGCTGCGGCCGTTGAGGCCGACCTGATAGCCAATGATGCAGGTGTCAAACTCGTGCGCGGTCAACATCGCGAAGCCGTTGAGCTGTTTACCGATGCCCTCGGCAGTAAGAAAAACTCGGTCGAGCAGCGTGCCAATTTACATAACGACCGAGGTGTTGCCTATTGGCGTATCGATAATTTTCATGCCGCTTTGGCAGATTTCAACCAGGCAGTTAAGCTCTTCCCGGAAAATCCTGCAACATACAACAATCGCGGCAATCTATTGATGTCCATGGGCGAGTTGGACGAAGCCATTCGCGATTTTGACCGGGCCGTTTTGCTCGCTCCGGGCTATGCGGGTGCCTTTAACAATCGCGCCAATGCCAAGATGAAGCTCTCCCAATATGAGGACGCCATCAGGGACTACACGCGCGCCATCAAACTGACCCCGACCGATCCGGTTGCAGTAACCGGGCGCGGCAATGCCCAATTGGCATTATCAAGGACATTTACGGCACTCAGAGATTTTTCCCGCGCTCTTGGGCTTAACGCTCGCTTTGGAGCGGGATATGGTGCACGTGCCCGCGCTTATCTTGAGCTTGAACGCTATGGCGAGGCGATCGAAGATTTGACCCGGGCGATTGCTTTTGATCCTAAAAACCAGGAGACCTACCTCATTCGCGGTCGGGCATTTCTATCAGGTGCCAATTACGATTCTGCAATTACCGATTTTACGAAAGCCATTGAGCTCAAGCCAAACCGTTCCGCAGCCTATACCGATCGCGGTTTGGCCTACGCAAAAATTCAAAAATTTGATCCAGCTCTTGACGATCTCGGTCGTGCTATCGAACTCAATCATCAGGATGTGTCCGCCTATGCACGGCGAGCCTGGACCTATCTGGCGATGGATGCGCCGGAACTTGGTTTGCGCGACATTGAACGGGCATTGAAGATTGATTCACGGAGTGCAGAATCCTACCGTGTGCGCGGTGAAGTCTATGAGCGCCTGGGGCGCAATGACGAGGCGATAGCGGACTTTGAACGGGCGGTTGATCTTGATCCAGGCGAGAATGTGGCATGGCGGGCTCTTGGACAACTCGCCGATATTCAAAAACCGGGTCCAAAAGAAATTCCCAGAAGTGCGATGGGTGACTGGCAGGTTTTTGAAGACGGCAAACGTTATTACGCGACCAGCCGCAGATTTATAAAACTTAAAGTTCCTCTTGAAAGTCTGAGCAGCACTCCACCGCGCATAGTTGATTGGGAAATTAAGAAATTCCCCTTCAAAGGTATTGGCGTATTGCGGTATGAGGCAGGCACAATTGCAGCAAATGACGACGACAAGGCGAAGGCCCGGATCGCGGTCATGGCGCTCGACCCCAAGGCGGGTAGTTCGGTCGGCAATAAAAGCAAAATAAAAGTCGCCTACGCTGCCATTGTTGATCTCAATAGTGCGAAGGTCGTCGGTATTGAACCCGTGCGATATGGCTCCAAACTCGCCGCCTGGAATTGGCGCGAAGATGGGCGATTAAGCGTTCTTGGCCGGGACGGTGTCTCAAGTGAATTGCAACTGCGTCAGGTCGCATCACGTCGACGTGATCCATATGGCACAGGCGGCACAACCGTTTGGGGGCCCAATGGGCAAACAACTATTTATGGCGGTCCTCCTCGCCCGCGGAAATTCGTTAAAAAGCGCCGTCGAAAAAAGAAGAAAAACTTCCTCCAGCTTTTGTTTGGCAATTAATCCCAAATTGAGATCAGCGTAACCGGATATATCTGTGCGCTCGTTCGCCAGCGTCTTATTGCGCCTCGACGTTAACCTCCCATTTACCATGTTTCAGTTTTCCATTAAGCTTAACCAGCCCTAAAATATTTTCCCCCATAGTGGCCCTGAGTTCGAGTAGTGGGTCACACGGTTCGAGTTACACATAATTAGAGATCAGTCATCGCCCAGTTGGTGGTGGCTAAAGAGTAGAGTAACGGAGTATTTTTCATGGTAAATTTTCTAAAAGGGCTGGCAGTTATTGTATGCCTCTTCATTCTTCCAACGCAGGCGTCCGCCAGTGTGGTCGCTAAAATCGACATTTCTGCACAACGCATGAACGTCTATGTCAACGGCATGCATTACCATTCATGGCCAGTGTCAACAGCGCGTCGCGGATACCGCACGCCGCGCGGCAGCTACCGCCCGACACGCATGCACCGCATGTGGCACTCACGTAAATATCACATGTCGCCAATGCCTTATTCAGTGTTCTTCCGCGGTGGTTACGCCATTCACGGCACACGCGCTGTAAGTCGCCTTGGCCGCCCGGCGTCGCATGGTTGCGTTCGTCTGCACACATCAAACGCCCGCCGTCTTTATAGCCTGATCAAAAGGCACGGCGCTAGAAACACACGCATCCGCATCGTCAACTAGTTCGGGTCCAGTCGAACGAATTCAAATAAAGTTCGTCTAAATAAAAAAACGAGGTTTTGGCCGGAGTTTAGGGAGGCCAGAATATTTATGCTGAAAAGAGCCGGGAGCGTAATTTTGCGTTTCCGGCTTTTTTTCTTTTTCCAACGGACCTTAATAATGAGCTAACAAATATATGGCGCATACTCTTTACCAAAAAGAGGAGACAAATAATGAGTACCACGCTTACCACCGAGCTTGAATTAATCGCAGCTGAAATTCAACGCATGCATGATTTTTTTACGACCTGGTTTAATGGCACGCTCGATCAATCCGCTTACGACAATGAGTGCGGCAATCATCTGAGTGCCAATTTTCTCAATGTCCAACCTGGAGGTGCGCGGCTTAACCGTGAGGTATTCAACGCAGCCATCAAGGGCGGATATGGTGCCAATCCGGATTTCAAAATTCTCACCCGCAATGCCGAGATCCGTCAGACATTGGTCGAAGGCAAACTTTGGCTCGTCACCTATGAGGAATACCAGCGCGGTGCCAAGAGCTCAGCCACGCTCAATGCTCGATTTTCAACGCTACTCATCGAGCGAAGAGGGACGGGGGATTACCTCTGGCACCACATTCATGAAACCTGGTTGCCCGAAGACCACCACGCCCCACATCTCTTTGAATTTTAGACTAAAACGGACCTTTGATGGAAGGCTGATTGTTTTCAACTTTAACGACCATCCAGTGAATATTCTCCGGCCTTCGTGTTTTATCCAACCAATCATCTGGGATAAAACAATTAGGTAGGGGTTAGAGCGGTGCAAGTAGGCTTGAATTCAGTCTTATACGAGATTACGCCTCAAAATTTCCGGATAAGACTTACCAATCGGCCCTGAACGTCGACCCGGTCGGGTCCAAATACGCGAGTCTCATAGGCATCATTTGCAGCTTCAAGCTCAATCGTGTCGCCTTTTTTGTAGAGGCGTTTGAGGGTTGCCTCTTCGCGGTCAACAAGGGCTACGACAATTGTACCATTTTCAGCTGTATTACATCGTTTGATGAGGACTGTATCGCCGTCCATAATGCCGGCATCAATCATGCTGTCACCCTGAACTTCAAGCGCAAAATGCTCACCGCCGGCGATCATTCCTGCGGGTACTTCGATATTGCCGCTATGGTGATTGATGGCTTCGATTGGCACGCCAGCAGCAATCTTGCCCAGGAGCGGCACGGTCGTTGGGGTGGCTGCGGTTTCAATAAATTCAACTTCCGGCTCTTTCAGACCACCTTCAAGCAGTTGTGGCTTAAAACCTGTACCTGTATTGCCGATTTCAGATTCTGGTAATTTCAACACTTCAAGGGCGCGCGCCTTGTGAGGCAGGCGGCGGATGAAACCACGTTCTTCAAGTGCGGTAATCAAGCGGTGAATGCCGGATTTTGATTTTAGCTCAAGAGCATCCTTCATTTCATCAAATGATGGCGGTACACCATCTTTCTGCATGCGTTCATTGATGAACATGAGAAGGTTTTTTTGCTTTTGCGTTAACATTGGGCATCCGCCTTTATCTGGTGCAGTTCAAAATTTGGCGCGGTCAAATATCTGGAGCGTTCAAATTCTAAATTGCGGCTCTTGGTCTGCCCGGATTGGCACGCTTGACTAAGCTCAATCCAGACAGTTCCGGTTTCTCTGATGCAAAATATCTACATGACTGTTTCGAATCAGAGTTGTGTACAAATCATGAACACCTTAGATGTTCACGACATGTTCCGCAAGGGGTATTTTTGGGAAAAGGAAACGGCAAGTCTTATTCAGTCTAAAATGGGTGCTTCATATTCCAGGACCGCTCGATCGGTGATGTTATGTGTCTAAAGTAACACTAAGCTGCTTTTTGATGTGCAAAATCTACCAAATTTTCTGATTATTTCTTCTATTTAAAAACCAAATCTTCTAAAAACGTGGCCTATAGATTTAGTTTGCTTGGATTGTTTGGGGGGCATATGAGACGCTTGTTCGGCATTGCCGCTATTTTGATGTTTGTTTTGGGTGCGTCCGGTTGTGCGAGAACACCGGCTTTGGAAGTCGCAAAAATCTCAGACATAAGCACACCACCTGGAACGCGGGGAATTGATGTTTATGCATCACGCCGCGATAAGGGGGAGAAGGTTCCCAGTCTGGCTGGCGATCAGGTTCTTTATATTCGAACCTATGCGTCGAAAAAGGGAACTTTTGGCAATGAAACAGCGGGCAAGGAATTTGCCGGTGCGAATTGTCAGGTCAGTTCGCGGTATTTCTCAGCCCGCGTAACGAGCCCAGGCGCGATACGGGTGCCGGTATATCGGCAATATTCAAGTCCGGTCTCGGTTTCCTGTCAAAAAGACGGTTTTCACTCCAAGACAGCAAGTTTTAAGGCCTATAATAAAACTAAAACGGATCGTCAGCAGTCAGTGTCAAATAGTGGCAGTCTGGTGGTTGCTCTTGTTGGTACGTTGGCGGTTTCCGCGATTAATGCCGCGTCGGATGAAAACACCCATGAATTTCTCTATCCGATGGCGGTGATGAAAATGCGCTCGACGGTTCAACCGAAACCGGCCGCAAAAAAGGCGATGTCTTTGGGCGGCGTTGAATAGTGCCTGATGGTTTCGCTTTGAGATTGGCGTGTTGATGCACCGGTAGGGGCAATATCTGATCAATTCAATGGCAGGAATTTGACTTGTTCGCCGACTTCAAGTGCGGGGGCATTTACTTCTCTTACGATCAGGCAATCCGCCTCATGAAGAAGAGCCAGACGTGCGCTGTCCTGATTGGAATAGGCGGTGACGCCCTGAACAAGATTGCCGCCGGGATCTTTTATTTTCTCATATTTACCGCGCAGGAAATGCTGCCGCACGCCATTTGCCTCGATGTTATTTGCGAGCAGGGCGGACTTTAATGGTGTGAGCGGAGTTTGATGGCCCAGAAGTGCGCGGATCAGGGGAATGAGAAAAACAAGCGCGCAGATGTAGGACGAGACCGGATTTCCCGGCAGCCCGAGTACATATTGCTCGCCGAGCCTGCCGAACATCAACGGCTTGCCGGGGCGCATGGCGATTTTCCAGAAGTCGAGTTCCATTCCGCGCGCGCTCAGCGCAGCGTTGACCAGGTCATGATCGCCGACCGAGGCGCCGCCAATAGTGACGAGAATATCGGCGTCAGCACCGTCCTTGATGCAGGCGTCCAGGCTTTCAGGGGTGTCGCGGGCGATATCGAGGAGCCGGGGGGTGGCGCCTGTTTTTTCGATCATGGGCACCAGGGCATATCCGTTTGAGGCGATAATCTGGTCGGGACCGGGGATTTCACCGGGGTATACCAGTTCGTCACCGGTGGCGAGGATGGCGACCTTTGGGCGTTTTGAAACGTTGAGCACACCGTGTCCCATGGCGGCGCTTAGGGCGATGTCCCGGTCGGTGAGCGGGCGGCCGCTTTTAATGAGGCAGGCCCCTTCTTTAAAGTCAAAGCCTGCGGGACGGATGAAGTTTCCTTTCTCGGCACCTTGCTGGATAGTGACTGTCGTCCCCTCTCTTGTGGTGTTCTCCTGCATGATGACGCAATCCGCACCTTGAGGCACTGGTGCTCCGGTGAAGATACGGGTTGCCTGACCAGTTGTGACTTCACCTTTGAAACCGTGACCGGCGGCGGACTCTCCGATCAGCTCCAGTTTAACCGGCGTTACTAAAACATCTTCTGCGCGGACGGCATAACCGTCCATGGAGGAGGCATCAAAGGGTGGCTGGGTGAGGGTGGCGGCGACGTCCTGGCGCAGTAATCTTTTGTGCGCATGGATAAGGCTCACGGGTTCGATATCCAGTGGCGTTGCATTTTTGAGAATGCGTTTGAGTGCGTCATCTACCGATAAGAGTGTCATGCTTGAGTTTCCCGGTTACGCCGTTTGTTAGCTTTCATCGGCTTTGTAATGACCCGACTTATTATTTGTTTTCGGCCTTGAAGTGGCCTGATTTGCCACCCGATTTTTCAAGCAGGCGTATGCGGTTAAAAGTCATGCCGCGGTCAACCGCCTTGAGCATATCGTAAATTGTCAGGCAGGCGACTGATACGGCGGTCAGTGCTTCCATCTCGACCCCGGTTTGTCCGCCGACCTTGACCATGGCTTCCACGCGCAGCCCTTCGGGTCTTGATGTCGGGGTGAAATCGATGGTGACTTTGGATATCATCAAGGGGTGGCAAAGCGGTATCAGCTCATGGGTTTTTTTGGCCGCCATGATGCCTGCAATGCGCGCAGTGGCGAGAACATCGCCCTTTTTCGCCGTGCCGGTTTCTATGAGTGCTAATGTTTCGGGGGCCATTTCAACAAAGCCCTCAGCGATGGCCACCCGCGAGGTCACATCTTTTTCTGAGACGTCGACCATGTGGGCTTCACCCTTTTCATTAAGATGGGTGAGTTTATTGTCGCTCATTTCGGGGCCTCATCGGTTGTCTGGTTTTGGTCGCCATTAGGGTAGCCATTGAGCAGGGTTTTTGTGGCGGAGGTCACATCTTGCGCGCGCATAAGACTTTCGCCAACAAGAAATGTATTGGTGCCCACTTTGGCGAGCCGCTTAAGATCGGCATGAGTGAAAAGCCCGCTTTCACCTACGGTTATAAAATCTTTCGGAATAAGGGGTGCCAGTTCTTCGGTGGTCTCCAGGCGGGTCTCAAAGGTTTTGAGGTTGCGGTTGTTGATGCCAATGAGCTGGGTTTGTGAATTCTTTGCAATATTGAGAGCGCGGTCGAGCTCTACCCGGTCATGAACCTCGATCAGGGCGTCCATGTGGTGGGCCCGCGTGGCCGCCAAAAGGTCAATTGCCAATGCATCATCAACGCACGCCATGATGATCAGGATGCAATCAGCACCCCAGGCACGGGCTTCTGCCACCTGATAGGTGTCGATCATGAAATCTTTGCGCAAGGCTGGCAGCGTGGTTGACGCACGGGCCTGACGGAGATATTCGGGCGCCCCTTGAAAGGATGGTGTGTCGGTGAGGACCGAGAGACAGGCCGCGCCGCCTGCCTCATAAGCCTTTGCCAGACTAGGCGGATCGAAATCGGGTCTGATCAGGCCCTTGCTTGGGCTGGCTTTTTTGATCTCGGCAATGAGTGCGAATTCGCCCCGTTCGTGTTTTGCTTTGAGCGCACCAGAAAATGAACGGACAGGGGCGGCATTTTGAGCATGCTCCTCGATCTCGGTGGGTGATATATCGGCCTTGGCGGCAGCCACTTCTTCGCACTTATAGGTGACGATTTTTTCAAGGATGTCGGACATGTGTGTTCTCTAGCTATCGGCTGCTTGATTGGTTATCAGAACCAGCTGATCGAGGGCTGTTTTTGCGCGGCCCTCATCAATGGCGGATGCGGCGATGCGCGCCCCTTCTTTAAGGTCGCTGGCAATGCCCGCAATAATGAGGGCGGCAGCGGCATTAAGCACGACGACATCACGGTAGGCGCTGGGGGTGCCCTTTAAAACCTCGCTTAAAGCGCGGGCATTTTGCTCGGCATCTCCGCCCTTGAGCTCATCCATGTTTGACTGGCTGAGGCCTGCATCCCCGGGGCTCACTTCAAATTGCCTGATCTCGCCGTCTTTAAGCTCGGCGACATGGGTGATCCCTGTATTGGTGAGCTCATCAAGACCGTCTGAGCCATGCACGACCCAGACATGTTTTGATCCGAGGTTTTTTAGAACCTCTGCAAGCGGGCGGACCCAGCTTTTATCAAAGACGCCGATGACCTGACGCGTGGTGCCGGCGGGATTGGCGAGCGGACCAAGCAAATTAAATATTGTGCGTATGGCCAGTTCCTGGCGGACGGGACCGACATGTTTCATGGCCGAGTGGTGGGCGGGTGCGAACATGAAACCGACATTAGTTTCATCGATGCACTTTGATACAGTCTCGGGAGTGACTTGCAAATTGACGCCAAGGTGCTCAAGCACATCGGCTGACCCAGATTTTGACGAGATCGAGCGATTTCCGTGTTTGGCAACGGGCACGCCCGCACCTGCCACAACAAAGGCTGTGCAGGTTGAGATGTTATAGGTGCCGCTTGCGTCCCCCCCGGTGCCGCAGGTATCGATCGCGTTTTCGGGTGCGCGGACTTTAGTGGCCTTGTCGCGCATGACACCCGCGGCACCTGATATTTCATCGACGGTTTCGCCGCGTACCCGGAGTGCCATAAGAAAGGCCGCCATCTCAACAGGCGAGGCCTCGCCTGACATCATCAAATCAAAGGCTGAGGCTGCCTGATCTGTGCTCAGTGTTGCGCCGGTTGCTATGATGTCAACAAATTGGTGGAATTTGGTCATGGGTGCTTGTCTTTAAGAATATGCGATTTTAGGGAGTTTGTTATTGGGTATCCGCGCTGTTGGGCTATTCAGCCGCGCTTAGCTGGCGTCGCTTTGGAACCGCTTTTCTCTTTATTTTGGCAATGTCGAGGAAGTTAGCGAGAATGTCGTGACCACATTCGGACGCAATTGATTCGGGGTGAAATTGAACGCCAAAAACGGGATGTTTTTTATGTTGCAGTCCCATGATCAATCCATCATCAGTGCGGGCGGTTATGGAGAGGCAGGACGGCAGGCTTTCCTCTTCGACAATGAGAGAGTGGTAGCGTGTTGCCTCAAAGCGTTTGGGCAATCCTTTGAAGATGCCTTTGCTGCCATGGACAATGGTCGATATTTTACCGTGCATCAAATGGGGTGCGCGCACAACCTTGCCGCCATATGCCTGACCGATGGTCTGGAGGCCGAGACAGACACCAAGAATGGGGATTTTACCGTTGTTGCGCTCGACAAGTTCAAGGCAGATGCCTGCTTCATTGGGCGTGCAGGGGCCGGGGGAAAGCACGATGGCTTTTGTTTTGGATTTCAAGACTTGATCGACCGTGATCTGGTCGTTTCGAACGACCTGGCATTTGGCACCAAGTTCGCCGAGATAGTGAACCAGATTATAGGTGAAGCTGTCGTAATTATCGATGAGTGTAAGCATGGGGGGGTTAAAGAATGCTCAGACGCGCGTGTCAAGTTCCACGGGCCAAATCAGTTGATATGCTGCGTCGTGCGTCTTGTCCGATACCCCATATCGATCTTCGCCACACTCCTGGTCTCTCAACCGATTTGGCGCCGTGACTGTTGATCAAATCAGTTGATATGCTGCGTCGTGCGTCTTGTCCGATACCCCATATCGACCTGCGCCACACTCCTGGCCTCTCAACCGATCTGGCACCGAGACTATTGATCAAATCAGTTGATAGGCAAGAGTTACCCGGCCAATGATTTTGGCGTAACAAAATGACGAAGACGTCCCTGTCCTGTTGTAATCTTCGACCATTTATCGACGTCGAAATCGAGAACCGTCAGGGCGGCGGTTGGGTATTTGTTGATCAGTTGCAAATAGGGATCAGATTGGCCTATCTCGGCCAGTGCCAGGGCGAGGATATGCAGTCCGGGATTGTGGGCAATCAACAAGACATGGCGGCATGTATCTGAGACGGTGGTTGCGATATTAAGCATTTCACGGGCGCTGGCCATATAGAGTTTGTCTTCGAAAACAACTTCCGGCGAGGTTTCAAAGGTTTTTTTTAAGAGGTTGAGTGTGTCCATGGTGCGTTTGGCGGTGGAACAGAGAATGAGGTCGGGGTGAATATCATGTTCTTGCATGAAGGCGTCGATAAGGGGGGCGGCTTTAACGCCGCGTGGTGCGAGGGGGCGCTCAAAATCGCCAAGCTCTGGATCGACCCAGTCTGATTTTGCATGTCGCATGAGAGAGATTGTCAACATATCAACCGTTCCCCAATGATCGATTTGAATTTGCACCGGACCTTGATGTTTTTGACGCGAACTTTATTGCCTCTTCTGCGGCTTTGAAAAGTGCTTTGGCTTTATTGAGGCATTCTGCCTGCTCCATCTTTGGCTGGGAATCGGCGACAAGGCCCGCACCTGCCTGAACGTGCATGACGCCGTCTTTGAGGATGGCTGTGCGCAGCACAATGCATGTGTCCATATTGCCGTCGGCAGAGAAGTATCCGACGCAACCGGCATAGGGGCCGCGCTTGTCGCACTCAAGCTCGTCGATGATTTCCATAGCCCGCACTTTAGGTGCGCCGCTTACCGTGCCAGCGGGGAAGCCTGCCATGAGGGCGTCGACTGCGTCATATTTCGGGTTGAGACGGCCGACAACATTCGAGACGATGTGCATGACCTGACTGTAATATTCGAGGAAGAAGCTGTCTGTTACTTCAACGGTGCCCGTTGTTGCAACCCGCCCGACGTCATTGCGACCGAGATCAAGTAGCATCAAATGTTCAGCGCATTCCTTGGGATCGTTCAAGAGCTCTTTAGAAAGGGCGGCGTCCTCGGCGACTGTTTTGCCGCGTGGGCGGGTGCCTGCAATTGGCCGCAGAGTTATTTCGTTATCCTGAACGCGGACGAGAATTTCCGGGCTTGAGCCGACGATCGAATATGAACCGAAATTCAGATAAAAGAGATAGGGGGATGGATTGGTGCGTCGTAGAGCGCGGTAGAGCGAAATTGGCGGCAAGGTGAAGGGCAGGGAAAAGCGCTGGGAAAGCACGACCTGGAAAATATCGCCAGCGGCAATATATTTTTTGGCCTTGCGAACCATTGCCATATAATCTTTTGGCGAGGTGTTGGATACCGGTGTCGGCAGAGCCAGTTGCTCGGCATTGGCATGGGGCTGGTGGGGAAGGGCCGTATCGAGCGCGTCTATGACGTTTTCAATACGGGTGACAGCCTTTTGATAGGCAGCCTTGGCGGTTACGCCTTTTTTTGGATAGATCGGTGTGACGACCCAGATTTCATCTTTGACCGCATCAAATACCGCCATGACTTGCGGGCGCATCATGACGCTGTCTGGCACGTCCAGAGGATCGGGATTATTACTCTTCAGATTTTCCACCAGTCGAACGCTGTCGTAAGACATATAGCCGAAGACACCCGCTGACATAGGTGGAACGCCTTCGGGAAAATCGATGCGGGATTCGTCTAGGAGTTCGCGCAATGCGTCAAGGGTCGATGCTTTCTGGGGGCTGAATGTGTCGGGATTGTTTTTCGGGTCGCGATTTATTTCAGCATTGGGTCCGGTGGCGCGCCAGATGATGTCGGGGTCGAAACCGATAATGGAGTAGCGACCGCGGACGGCTCCTCCTTCGACGGATTCGAGTAAGAAACTATGAGGTTCATCGGCCGCCAGTTTGAGCATGGCCGAGACGGGGGTTTCAAGATCTCCGACAAGGGTGCTCCAAACCAGTTGCGGGGTGTTTGCCTTATAGGTTTTCTGGAACGCTGTGTAGTTTGGTTGTAATGGCACGGGATTCCCATTTGGCATGATTGTCATTGTTGATTTCGCCTCAATGTGCGCGGTTGTGCGCAGGCTCCTTAACTCTGATCCCGACCAGTTACTCGTTTGAACACGTCCTGGTTTATGTTGACGTCATAGTGGGTCTGCAAGCCGCCAACAAATTGAGCGAGCATGTCCGACAGCAGGTTTTGCGAGAGCTCGGCGCGCATTTTATCGGTTTCTTCAGGCTTGCGCGGTTTTGGCGCGATGATGTCGGTTACCTGAAACACTATGCGCGTATCTTCTTTATTTCCGCTGCCATTGCCAAAGCCCTGTTTGGCAAGGGTGAACGCCTGGGTGACGATGGCTTTGGTCAGCGTGTCATCTTTTTCCCCTCGCTTCATTGGCTTGGCCGTTTTTGCGTTTTGGCCGATCGAGCGGGCAACCTTGTTCAGTGGTTCGCCTGTTTTCAGGCGATCAGTAAGCGTGCGGGCAAATGTCCTTAGCGCACTGGCTTTCTTGTCTTTCACATACTCGGTTTTCACATCCGCCTTGATGGCTGAAAATTCTTTAAGTTTGCGCGGCGTCACATCGAGTACTGCAACCCATTGATACCCATTATCGCCAATTTCAATGGCTTCAGTTTCAACGCCGATATCGCTTTCAAACGCGGTGCGCAGAACTTTTTGCAGTTGCGCGACGTCTTTAACCGGTTTTGCACTTGCGTCATTGCCTGTGCTGTCGGTCGCATCAATCAGACGATATTCGACTTTGAGTTTTTCTGCGATTTCACCAAGCGTCGCGCCGCCCGCCCGTTCGTCCTCGATTTTATCGAGCATGTCCTGAATTTTATTCTGTGCCCGGTCGGTCAGCATCTCTTCCTTGATTTTTGTTTTGGCCTTGGCAAAACTGCTTTTTACGGGCGGTATAATTTTGCTGACCTTGAGGATGACGCTTGCAAGCTCACCTTTTATAGGGGCAGAGAAAGTACCGGCTTTCAGTGAAAATGCCGCCTCGCGTATCGTCTTGTCGGCAAGCACGGTTGCTGCAATCGTGCCGAGATCAATTTCAGTTTTGCTAAAACCGTTTTCTTCCGCAACCTTCTCAAAACTTTTGCCCTTTTTGAGTGCGGTATAGGCTTTATGAGCCTTCTCGGCATCTGCAAATGCGATCTGCTGCACGCGCCTTTTTTCGGGTTCATTAAAGCTGTCGGCAGAGGCTTCATAAGCTGCTTTAATTTCTTCGTCGGTAACTTTGATCGACGCCTTGATTTTTTCCGGCTCCACTATGAGCAGTCCGATTTTCCGGTACTCGGGTGCGGTGAACAGGTTTTCGCGGCTATCATAAAATTTCTTCAAGGCTTCATCATCAGGGGCGGGGATTTTTCCGGCCTGTGCTGCGGTGACTTTGAAATACTTAATCACCCGCTGTTCTTGTGAATATTTTTCGACCGCGTTTATATAGGTCGTTGGTAATCTTATGGATGAGAACAGGGAGTTGATGATTTGATTGCGGACCTGAATGTCGCGCTGACTAAATACGTAACCCTGTTCGGAGAGGCCGTTCAGGCGAATAAGTTCATTAAACCTGGTGCGGCTGAATTTGCCGTCAAGACCGCGAAACGAAGGATCTTGCTGAATGTTTTTTGCGATTGCTGCATCTGTGATGCCTAATTTGAGTTCTTGGGCCTGTTGATCCAGGGCTGCTTCGCCGATCAGATTGGCGAGTACCTGTTGATCGATACCAAGTTGTCTGGCCTGCTGGGATGTCAGCCGGCGGCCAAAGCGCGCGCTTAGATTAGAGACCTGGTTTTCATAGGCTTTGCGAAACTGTTCTGCTGATATTTTGGTTTTACCAACGGTTGCAATGTCACGGCCGGAAAAACCTCCGAAGATGTCGGCAATGCCCCAAATGGCGAAACTCATCACCAGAAGGGCGATGAAAATTTTTGCGACCCAGGTTCCTGCACCTTTGCGTAATGTCTCGAGCATGTCTCTATTCTTTTTTCTTTTTGTGTTTTTTTACAATCACCTGCCCTGTACGGCTGTATTATGCGCGCCGTATCATCGGGCTATTGGGTAAGTGAATTTCCAATCTTAGAAATGAACCAAACTGCCTTGAATGCTATTAATTCAGTGGTACAACATCATTTGATCCTGTTGATATCGTGCCTGTTCGAATTTTCAAGGAAGTATTGACGTATTTGAATAACGAATGGCATGAGGTGTCTCTGGGATCAATGAAATTAGTAAAAATATTTCAATGGAGCATTTATGACCGATATTCGTGGGCTTGTCGCTGGAAACTGGAAAATGAACGGTGTTGCGCAATCTTTGAGTGAAGCTTTGGCGGTAGGCGCCGGGCTTGACGCTGCTGATTTTAATCCTGAAGCTGATGTTATGCTTTGCCCGCCTGCGACTTTGGTTGCGGCGATGGCGGAAAAACTCAGCGGTTCAAAGGTCAGTATCGGTGGTCAGGATTGTCATGCAAATGAGACCGGGGCGCATACGGGAGATATTTCAGCCGAAATGCTCAAAGATGCAGGTGCCCAGGCGGTTATTGTTGGCCATTCGGAGCGACGTGCGGATCATGGTGAAACGGATGGAGAGGTCTTTGCCAAGGGGCGAGCGTGCCATCGGGCGGGACTGACAGCGATTGTTTGTGTTGGTGAGACGGAAGCGCAGCGCCGGGGTGGGGAGGCGCTGGATGTCGTGACCTCGCAGATCCGCGGCTCTGTTGGTGAGGGATGCACGGCGGCAAATACCATTATTGCCTATGAACCTGTCTGGGCGATTGGCTCAGGCTTGACGCCGACGATTGAAGACGTTGGCGAAATGCACGGGACTATTCGAGAGGTTCTGGGGGCGCATCTTGGGGCGGATGCCGCTTTGGGTATGCGTATTCTTTATGGTGGGTCTGTTAAGCCTGCTAATGCACGTGAATTGATGAGTGTTGCTCATGTAAATGGTGCTCTTGTTGGTGGAGCCTCTCTTAAGGCCGAAGATTTTCTCGGCATTATTGAAGCTTATTGCTAGCGGGGACGGGTTCAATTTATTTGATCAATATCCCTTGCTGACCGGTTGAAGAAATATGTGCAGCCCAATGTTACAAAATACAATGTTACGGAATACAATATGATACGGAATGTTTTATTTTTTGCACTTTGCGCAATGCTCGTCTCGATTGCGTCTCCGTCTGGAGTGCTTGCGAAAAAGCTTGATAAAGCCGTTTGCAAAAATTTGAAACTTGAGCGCGCGGAATTCTTGAGCTCGGGCATTCTTGACGATATGTCCAAGGGACCTGAATGGGTCAAGGACAACCTGCCCGCAGAGAAGATTGATCGTATCAAGCGTTATATCACTCTTGATGCGCGGGTTATATTTCAATGCCCGAATGGTGGTGGGCCCAAGATTACCCATAAGAAAAAGGCAAAGCCTGACAAGAAGGCGGGAGCCGGTACGGGTGGTGATAAGAAGGCTCTTCGTAAAAAAGTCCGGAAAAAGAAGATCGTTCGGAAAAAGACAAAAAAGACTTCGTCTTTGGCATTTGACCCATTTAGCAACTAATTGCTGAAAATTTAATATCAATGATTTGATTGGGACCGACTACCCAAGCGTAACTTGCTCCGTTCACCTTTGGGTGAACTTGCGTTCTTGGTTAATATGAGGGATAAGCTACCATAAGTTCAAACATCGCGATGTTTGAATGTATCAATCTTAGGGAGACGAAAAAATGAAAATCAAAGCTTTGGCAATTATGATTGCCTTGATAATGGGCGCTAATTTCAGCGCCAAGCCAGCAAATGCCGTCCACACGCCAGAAACTCAGGGCCAATTTGGCGACATGACCAGCATGTTCACAAACCCCGAATTTATGGGAACATGGATGAAGATGGTTGACCCGAAAATGCTCGAAAGCTGGATGAAAATCATGACTAATCCTGCGATGATGGAAAGCATGATGAAGATGGCTGACCCCAAGATGATGGAGCCATTTATGGCGGTGATGACCAATCCTGCGATGATGGAAAGCATGATGAAAATGGCTGATCCAAAGATGATGGAAGCCTATACCAAGATGATGATGGATCCGAAGATGATGGAATCCATGATGAAAATGATGGATCCCAAAATGATGGAACCCTTCATGAAAACAATGATGGACCCCAAGATGATGGAAGGCATGATGAAAATGGCCGATCCTAAAATGATGGAATCCATGATGAAAATGATGACAGATCCGAAAATGATGGAAAGCATGACCAAGATGATGAGCCCGGAAATGATGACCAGCATGATGCAGATGATGATGGGCATGATGACTGGTATGGGTGGTGCCATGGATACGACTGCGGCACCAGCTGATGCAGCACCTGCTGATAAGAAATAATGATCAGCGACATTCCATGAATGAGTAATTCTCTAAGAGGCCGGGTGTTCATTCATCCGGTCTTTTAGTTTTTTGACCTTGTCATGGTTATTGAAATCATGGTCACTAAGTGGGCACTTGGTGCTAATTTGATCTGGTCAGATCCCTTGAAATCATGTAAGTATGCGCCAAATTGGTGGTAGTTTAAGGAAATTGCTTTAGGATTAAATTTCCAGAAGAAAGCAAAATCCCGGAAGATCTATTAAATTTAAAGGAATTCAGACGTGGCAACAGTCGTGCTCGTTATACATCTCATGGTCGCAGCCTCACTGGTTGGCCTTGTTCTTCTGCAACGCTCTGAGGGTGGTGCGCTGGGCATGGGCGGCGGCGGCGGCGGTGGCGGCGGTTTCATGACCGGTCGCAGCACGGCTGACCTTTTGACGCGCGCAACAGCGATTGCGGCTGCGATCTTTTTTGCAACGTCATTGACGCTGGCCATTTTGGCAAAGCAAAATACAGCGCCGACTTCTATTTTTGATGAGGTGAAGACGGAAGCTGGTAAGTCAGCTCCCGCCGCTGATGGTGCTTTGAGCGGTGCGGCTGACGGCAAAGCCGATGACGCTCCGAAAAAACCTGCCTCTGGTGGATTGCTCGAAAAGCTTGAAGGGCCGAAAGCTCCAGCCGTACCGCAGTCTCGCTAGTTCTGGTATTTGGGCGCACTTGTTGCGCTCTGCCCGGTGTTATAATTCATGAGATTGTGACACCTATGATGGCTCAAAAATCTATGACCACCGGTTTGGTTCTGCCTGCGGGCTCTATACCAATGCGCTGGTGACACCTGCGCGTATTTATATCCCGCAGTTTGGAATCCCGGTGGACGAGCAGGCACTCGCTCAAATAGGCACCATTACCTCGCGCGAAGTTGTTCCGGTGAGCTCGGCCAAGGTTTGCGCCATGGGTGGTGGCGTGCGCAGCATGTTTTGGCAATTGCGGGGCGTGAATGCCGCGCGGCTCTTGGCATTTCTCAATAAGTAAATATTGTTCTAGAATTGTTGTTGTGTTGATTGGAGCAACATCTATGCAACTCAATGCAAATTTTGACGAACGTGTTGCGGTTCACGCAGCTCAAATGCCGTGGCAGAAATCCCCCATGCCGGGTGTTGAACGGCGCATGCTCGACCGGTTGGGAGATGAGGTGGCGCGGGCCACATCAATTGTGCGCTATGCGCCGGCAAGCCATTTCTCACCTCATATTCATACGGGCGGTGAGGAGTTTTATGTTCTGGACGGCGTTTTTCAGGACGAACATGGCGATTTCTCAGCGGGTAGCTATATTCGCAACCCGCCGGAGACAAGTCATACCCCCGGTTCGGATGAGGGTTGCATAATATTCGTCAAGCTCTGGCAGTTTGATCTTAATGATCGCACGCAGGTACGCACCGACACGAATACGCTCGATTTTATTTCTGATGATATGCGGGCGGGCGTTGAGCTCATGCCTTTGTTTGCAGATAGTCGTGAGGCCGTCTCACTTGAGCGTTGGGCTGCGGGCACCATTGTAGCGCTTGATGCTGTGGGCGGTATGGAAGTGCTGGTGCTTGATGGCGGCTTTGTCGAAGGTGGGGAAGATTTTAAAGCACAGTCATGGCTGCGCCTGCCTGTGGGCTATGCAACCCGAGCCGTTGCGGGACCGAATGGGGCAAAAGTCTGGATCAAGGCTGGGCATTTGCGGGAGACGCCCAAGCCTCCCGCAAACTCACGATAGGTAACGAGTTACAAGTGCGTCGGACGCTCTTTAGTTGCAGGGGGCCACGCCATCCTGAAGAACAACGCCGCTCACTGTGACAGTACCAGTAAAGGTGCCAGACTGGCAGGTGACAGCAACCGCGCTGGTGTTGCCCGTACCTGAGAGCACATTGCCTACACCGTCAACATCAAGCAGGAATGTGCCAATGGCACCATTAAATGTGTTGTCGGCAATGGTGACGGTGCTGCTATGAGCGATTTGTATAGCGGCTTCACCAATGGCACCAAATGTGTTGTTGGTGACGGTGAAATTATTACCTGTGCTGGCGCCAACTCCTAGCCGAATACCAACGCCGTTGACAGTCGTGATCATATTGCCAGTGATTGTACCTGAGCTATTGTTTTGGTTGATTTCGATGGCATTGTCATCGGCGGTGAGAATGTTATCGCGAATGGTGAGGTCGGAATTTTCACCCCCAAATTCGATCGTTTCTCCACCGTTTCCTACCCGGGATGTGAGGATGTTATTAGCGATCAGGATGTTGCTATTGCGATTGTCAATCTCGATGGAATCATTGAACGCTGTGATCGTATTGTTGGTAATTGTGATGTTTGAATTGTCATTACGGAAATTGATACCGTTGGCGTTATTTGCGGCGGCTGCCGCTATGCTGTTGTTTGCAATGATAATACCGTCATTGCGGTCCTCAAAAAAGATACCATCGCTGTTAATGCCCAAGAGGGTGTTTTGCGTGATGGCGATGTTTGATTTGTCGCTGCCACCGGATATTCCGTCTGCGGATGTAGCCTGCCCGTCAATCAGCAAGCCGGCAATATGGGTGTTGTTGCCTGTGAGCGTTATGATGTCTCCGGCACCAGTTGTGACAGTGGGTTTTGATCCCGAAGCCTTAAAGCCGGCAACAGTACCAGACCTGCGGCCACGCACCTGAATGGTTGAGCCACCGCCCTGGACGGTTTGATTTGCCTGAACCGTTTGTCCGCCAGCTATCGTGCCGTTGACGATGAGGAGGGAGTTGGCGCCCGCCGTGTTGGATGTTGTGGTTATGCTGCCGCCACCTGTGACTTGAGCCACCCGATCAAAATCGGTGCCAGTCAGTGCGTCTTCGACGGTCTCTGCCTTTGACCGGGTTGTGACAATATCTGTATCGCGTTCGAGGCCATCGATCATGCGTCGCTCTTGCAGGGTGAGGGATGCGAGTAGGGTGCTGTCATCAGGGCTTGTTGGAATGCGCAACCGGGCACCAAATTCATGGCGGTCATCGCGGACATCGTCATAAGAAAATTCATATTCGGCCGTCAGGCGTGACCCGGTTATTGAGGGGATGATATTTTCTACCCTCAATTCCAGCCGGGTTTTCAGTCCAGCAACTTCTTCGAGGGCAAGATCGTTGTCAAAATAAAAACCACCGGCATATGCGCGGAGCGTCAGGTCAGGTGAACCTAGATTAATGAGTTCCAGGGGAACTCTGATACCGATTTCGCCGTCGATGCCCTGCAGGGCAACTTCCTGTCCGCCGGTCATGACGATGTTGCTGCCGCTGATATGGACTTTTGTAAAATCAGTGCTGCCCGCAGCACGTTCTTCAGTTGCTGGACCGTACCAGTTTATACGGAGGTCGATATTATGTGAGAGCGCCTCAAATCCACCGGAAAGTTGCCAGAAACCGTTGTCCTGATCTGTAGTTCGCGCATCGGCGCCGATCCAGGCGCCCAGGTTGAACCCCGACCCGTGCATATGGCGGTAACCGAGGGCAAAGTTGCCTTCTTTAGCGTCACCCTCGAAGATTTTTCCGCGAGCGTCGATGAACAAGAGATCTGTACTTGATTGGCTAACGGGGAGAAAAATTGCAACTTCGCCACGGCTGGCATTCTCGGTGTTGTAATATCCACCAAATTCCATCCATGGCAGCCATTTTGAACCCGGCTCAGCAGCGCTCGCAGAAACAGAGTTCAAAATTGTGAATGTTGATAAGCAAGTTGCCGCCATGATCGCGAAATTACGCGATTTAACCCAAGTGATATTCATAATTCCCCCGCAGGCATTATGCCAATATTTTAGCCCATTGCTGATGAGCTCACAATTTCGAATTATCTCGAATCTAAGGCACGAAGCTCCACCTATCAATTTTATGATTAATTCCGCAAATTGAGGGATTTTTATTTGTATTGGACGGTGTTTGAATATCGATGTGTTTAATTTGCACCGCAGCATTTTAATTCGAAAAATAAAACATCTGTTTTTCAATGTATTAGTGCGATTTTACTGTTCCGGCGTGTTAAAATTTATTGCCGCCTGGTGGATGAATATGTTGATAAGTTGTGGAAATGTTTGAATTGCCAGCCTCTTGTTGACGTGTGATTGTAAGGAGTGCTCGGCATGGTTGTTCCGGGAGCTCCAGGTGCCGATGATCTCAGGGGGCAGAATTTCAGGCGGTCTGCATGTCCATATTATAAGAGAGATGGGACACTGAGATGCGGCCTTAAAGTTATCACCGTGGAAAGTGAAAATAATCCTTTCCGAATCGCGCGCAACATCTCTATTCTGCAAGCCCATGGCACGGTATATATTCATAACTGGTGGCGTGGTTTCTTCTCTTGGAAAAGGTCTCGCATCCGCCGCACTCGGCGCGCTTCTGCAAGCGCGTGGCTACTCAGTGCGCCTTCGTAAACTCGACCCTTATCTCAATGTTGATCCGGGTACGATGAGCCCTTATCAACATGGCGAAGTCTTTGTCACGGATGATGGGGCGGAAACTGATCTCGATCTTGGTCATTATGAGCGCTTTACCGGTGTGCCATGTGCGCAGACGGATAATGTGACATCGGGACGTATCTATAAAGATATCCTCACCCGCGAACGACGCGGTGATTATCTTGGCGGCACCGTGCAGGTTATTCCGCATGTGACGGACGCCATCAAAGATTTTGCGCTTCATGGCAATGATGATGTTGATTTTGTGCTTTGTGAAATTGGCGGCACGGTTGGCGATATTGAGGCGTTACCGTTTTTTGAAGCCATCCGCCAGGTTGGCAACGAGTTGCCGCGAGATCAGGTCATCTATGTTCACCTGACGCTTATTCCCTATATCAAGAGTGCCGGGGAGCTTAAAACCAAACCAACGCAACATTCTGTAAAGGAGCTGCGCTCGATTGGAATTCAGCCGGATATTTTGCTTTGCAGGTGTGACCGTGAAGTTCCTGAGAGCGAGCGACGTAAAATTGCGCTGTTTTGTAATGTGCGGGACAGTGCGGTTATTCAAGCGCTTGATGTGCCAAGCATTTATGACGTTCCGACGTCTTATCATGCGGAAGGTCTTGATACGGAGGTTTTGGCAGCATTTGGCATCAAAGACGCTCCCGATCCTGGGCTTGAACGTTGGGAGCGGATTTCGAGCAATATCAATTCGCCCGATGGCGAGGTGACGATTGCTATTGCGGGTAAATATACCGGCCTTCTGGACGCCTATAAATCGCTCAACGAGGCGCTTGTGCATGGCGGTATTGCCAACCGGGTCAAGGTCAATATTGAATGGATCGAATCCGAGATTTTTGAGGCGGAGGATCCCGCTCCCTATCTTGAACATGTGCACGGAATACTCGTGCCTGGTGGATTTGGCGAGCGCGGTGCTGAAGGTAAAATCAAGGCAATTAATTTTGCCAGGACGCGCGATCTCCCATATTTTGGAATTTGCTTTGGCATGCAGATGGCAGTGGTTGAATATGCGCGTTCGGTTGCTGGCATGGAAGACGCCAATTCAACGGAATTTGGCTCGACCAATGCGCCGCTTGTCGGGCTTATGACCGAGTGGATGCGTGGTGAGAGCCTGGAGAAACGCGAGATGAGCAGTGACCTTGGCGGCACCATGCGGCTTGGGGCTTATGATGCAATACTTGCTCCGGGTAGTCAGGTCGCGGAGATTTACGGTAGTCAAAATATTTCCGAGCGTCATCGGCATCGGTATGAAGTTAATATGAATTACCGCGAACGGCTGGAGGCTTTGGGCTTGCGCTTTTCAGGGCTTTCACCAGATGGTCTCTTGCCGGAGATTGTTGAGCTTCCCGGTCACCCTTGGTTCATTGGCGTTCAGTTTCACCCGGAGCTGAAATCGCGACCTTTTGATCCTCATCCGCTTTTTGCGAGCTTTATTAAAGCCGCCATCGCTCAATACAGGCTGGTCTGACCGGGTTTTTTAGAAAGTAAATATCCTCAGGGCTTTGCCGGGGGGCACTCGAAGTGCGCAACCTCAAGGGACTTGGATCTCGTGGCATTTGGATTTTAGGGGGGAGCCACAATGCTCGAGAATATTTTCTTTTGGCATGCAGTTTATCTTATTGTTAACAGTCACAATTGAGCCAATGGGACCACATTTTCTGAGATCTTCAATTAATTCTTCGAGTTGATTTTTAGTTGGCTCGCTACAACCAATTATTACGGGTTCACATTCAGGGCGACACTTTTTATGTGGTTTGTTTCCACATTTATTAATCAGGTCCTCATAACCAATACATTGGCCGTTAGCGTTTCGATAGATTTTTCTATAACCTGGCCCGCCTTTACAGCCGCATCCTTTGCATTTGATTTTGCATGTTGGGTATCTTTTTCTAATAAGTGAATAAAGCCGCGCGAGTTGTGGCGTGGCATTGAAACACTTGTTGGCAAATGCGAAGCTTTCGCCAATTGGTATTGTCATCAATGTTGTAAATAGCAGAGTTGCTGTCATAAATGTTGTTGCCGAATGCAATTGGTAACTGTTTCTCATTTTTACTCACCAGTTCTCTGAATGACCATCACCGTATGGTTTTTATAGTCGGTGAACCAAATGCCGCCGTCCCCATCAACCATAAGGCCCCCGGGACGACCGCGGGGGCGCAGACGGGTCTTGGCTTTCCAGTTACCAATTAAAAATTGATCAATTTTCTGGCCCTTCGCTTTGATGGGATGGCCCTGGGCGTCCGTGTCAAAAATCGCGATGCGGTGGCCGTTGGGTTGCCAGCCATGAAGTGCGAGGATGAGTTTGCCCTTGAGTTCGGGAAAGAGTGCGCCTTGATAATACGCCATGCCAAATGGTGAAGAATGGGCGGGCAGGAGACTTATTGGGGGCTCAAATTTTGCCGCGTTACAGCGTACCCGTCTTTGGTATTCAGGCAGCGCCCTGTTCATCCCAATACAGTAAGGCCAGCCATAGTGTTTGCCTTTTACAATGACGTTGAACTCTTCGGGTGGATTGATGGGCGAATGTATGGTTCCGCCCCAGCGGTCAACATTGTTTTCGGCCTGTAATATGGTGCCAGTTTCAGGGTGAACGGCCATTGCGATTGAATTGCGCAGGCCCCGCGCATAGCGCTCGGGGGCACTCCATTTTCCGGTTGTTTTGATGCGTGTGATTTTCCAAACCCCAGCCTCCATGTTTGATGCCTTGTCGGATGGGCAGGGGGTTGGAAATTTGCGCGTCCTTTTGCCCTTCACTGCAACACGCCGTTCGCATCGGTCATCATAAGAGCCGAGATTAAGCAGGATATCGCCAACCCCGTTAAAAATGAAATAGCTGATGGGGTGATAATGGTCCGGCTTTCCAGGGCGAATTTTGCGCGGCAATCCGGTGACGACAATTGTTTTTTTGAGTTTCGGGTTGTTTGGGTCAAAACTCCATATGCGGTGTTCCTCGCCAATATAAACCATGCCGTCCGGGCCCATGCGTAAGCCACTAGGATGTTTGAGGCCGGTGAAGATTGCGTGCGCTTTGTATTTACCGTTTACATCTCGTGTCAGCCGCCAGAGTTTTCCGGCGCGTTTCCAGCCGACCATGTCTGTTACAAGTATTGAGCCGTCTTTGAGCGGCAGAACTTCACGCGGCATTTTGAGGCCGTGTTGAGGGCCCGCGACAATACCGACGCAGGCCCATTTGGGCGTTGGGGCGGAGACCCTTGGGAAGTCCCCGCACTGGCCGATTGATTTATAGGCGGTGCCATAAATGTTGGATTTGAGTTGTTTGCCCAAGTCATAAGCATGGGCGGGGACGGCGATTGTGAGCATAGCCAAGATGAGATTAAGGCACACAGTTTTTAAGCGAATTGATCCATGCACAATGTGGCTCCCCGATGAATTGTTTATAGAGCATGTCTTCGCTTGATCTTGGCGCAAAACTGTTCCGTCATAATGGTTTTATCTAGGTCGGACATGCTCTAGCTAATCTAAACGTCAAAGCCCGGTTGAACCAGCATCAATTATTGCAACCCGTTGATATTGCCGGGGCTCGCATCTCATATGACGATATGCTAGATAATGCGCCTGAATGAACCTCAAGGATTATATTTCTAATGACACCTGCCAATCCTGTTCGCGTCGGCGATATCAACATTGCCAATGATGCACCGATAATGATTTTTGCCGGACCGTGCCAGCTCGAAAGTCGCGCGCATGGTTTGGAAATGGCGCACGGCCTCAAGGAAATATCAGACCGGCTTGGCATTGGCATGGTGTTCAAGGCGTCATTTGATAAAGCCAACCGCACAAGCTCATCCAGTCAGCGCGGTTTGGGGCTTGAGGGATCACTGCCCATATTTGCGGAAATCCGTGAGGTGACCGGGCTCCCCATTTTGACCGATATTCATGATGCGGGGCAATGTGCAACTGTGGCTGAAGCGGTAGACGTTTTGCAGATCCCGGCTTTTCTTTGCCGTCAAACAGACCTCCTTCAGGCGGCAGCGAAAACCGGCAAGGTGATCAAGATCAAAAAGGGGCAGTTTCTCGCTCCCTGGGACATGAAAAATGTCGTCCAGAAAGTACTCGATGCGGGCAATCCAAATGTTCTCCTCACGGAGCGTGGGGCAAGTTTTGGCTACAACACATTGGTTACTGATTTTCGTGGCCTGCCTGTAATGGCCGAAACCGGTTGTCCGGTAATTTTTGATGCGACCCATTCCGTGCAGCAACCGGGCGGGCAGGGGGCGACGTCTGGTGGTCAGCGGGAATTTGTGCCGGTCCTCGCGCGCGCTGCCGTGGCTGTTGGCGTAGCGGGGCTCTTTATCGAGACCCATGAGGATCCGGATAATGCACCTTCTGACGGCCCCAATATGGTTCCGCTTAAAGATCTTGAGGCACTGCTCAAGCGGTTGATGGCGTTTGATGCTGTCGCGAAGAGCTGATAAATTTAGTCAAGATACATCAATAGTCGGCGCCGGTTGCTTTACGCGCTTCACCAATTGCATTGAGGGTTGCGTCAAATTCCCCGTATGAATCGATCAATCCATCTGGTTTAAGTGCGGCCATGGGCACATCCGTATAGCCAAAGCTCACGCCCATAAATGGCATGCCAGCGGCGCGTGCCGTATCTATATCGGTTTTGCTGTCGCCTATCATAATCGCCCGGTCGAGATTACCCTTGGCAATGATAATGGTGGCGATGAGATGTCCTGGATCGGGCTTGCGGACGGGAAGAGTGTCACTGCCTGCGACGGCATCAAAATGCTGATCCATATCAAGCGCTTTAAGTAGTTTGCGTGCCAAAGCTTCGCGCTTGTTGGTGCACACGCCCAGGCGCGCACCGATCCTTTTGTATTTTTCGAGCGTTTCGAGCACACCCTCATAGGGGCTGCTTAATTGGGCGATGTTGTCACCGTAAAAATTGAGAAAGTCCTTGAGCATATTCACACGGATATCGTCACCCGGTGCTGCATCCGATATCTCCAATGCGCGGTCAATCATCGCAGCCGCGCCAAGGCTTACATATGGCCTGATGAGGTCGCCTTCTACGGGTTTGAGATCGACAGTTGCGAGGGCGTGATTTGTTGCTGCCACCAGGTCGGGTGCGGTATCAACAATTGTTCCGTCGAGATCAAATATAAGTGTAAGGTTATTCACGGTTGTCCCTTTATTTCATCGGCGTGCATTCGCATGTTGAATATCTCAATGCATATTGATGATTGCATCTCGTGCCAGAGTTTCTTAACCAGTCTGGCAGACTGGCGAACATATCTTTAGCGGTCTATATTGTGGTCATAAATCATGGAGCACGACTGTGCGAGCTATAATTCAGGCGATAATGGCTGATTTGGCGTAATTTTGCAGCGGGTCAGTGGCGAGGCTTTATGATAATTTGCGGAGAATATTATGGACGTTAAGGTTTTAGCTCTTCAAAAAAGTCAGTGCTATATTAATGGTGCCTGGGTGGGAACGCCTGAAATGGCGGTGATAAATCCTGCTACGGGTGAGCATATTGGAGAGGTGCCCAATCTCGGGGGGGCCGAGACGCGCGATGCGATTGACGCGGCAGAGGCGGCATTGCCTGGCTGGCGCGGGCTTCTCGCGAGCGAACGGGCAGACCTGTTGATGCGCTGGCATGATTTGCAATTGGAGCATCTGGACGAGCTCGCCCACCTGATGACATTGGAACAGGGCAAACCTCTGGCGGAAGCCAAGGGCGAGATTATGTATGGGGCGAGTTTCACAAAACTCGCCGCCGAGCAGGCGACATCCATCCTTGGTGAAACCATTCCCACACATAAAAGCGACGCGCGGATTGTCATCATCAAACAACCGATCGGGGTTGTCGCGGCGATCACGCCGTGGAATTTTCCCTCAGCCATGATTACCCGGAAAGCCGGGCCTGCACTTGCGGCAGGATGCGTGATGGTTCTGAAACCGGCGGAAGACACGCCGCTCTCTGCACTTGCACTGGCGGAACTGAGCGCCCAGGCCGGCATCCCGAAGGGTGTGTTTAATGTGGTGACCGGCACACCGGCACCAATTGGCGAGGAGCTAACGGCCAACCCCAAAGTTCGGATGATTACATTTACCGGCTCAACCCCTGTTGGCAAGTTACTCGCGCGGGCCTCAGCCGACACGATAAAACGCGTGGCACTGGAGCTTGGCGGCAATGCGCCATTTATCATATTTGATGACGCGGATCTTGATGCCGCCCTTGAGGGGCTGATGGCGTCGAAATACCGCAATAGCGGTCAGACCTGCGTATGCGCCAACCGCATATTTGTTCAAGCGGGCGTTTATGAAAAATTTCAGAATATGCTGACCGAGCGCGTTAGCACCATGAAAATAGGATCGGGTTTTGATGAGGGGGTCGAACAGGGGCCGCTCATCAATGAAGCCGCAATTCTTAAGGTTGAGGAACATGTCGCTGACGCTCTTGCCAAGGGTGGGAAAGTCACTACGGGGGGGACGCGCCACGCATTGGGTGGCACATATTATGCGCCGACGGTTCTGATTGATGTCAATGATGATATGCAACTCTGGGGCGAAGAAACCTTCGGGCCGGTTGCGCCTCTCATTCGTTTTGATGGAGAGGATGAGGTTATCAAAATGGCAAATGATACGCGTTCCGGGCTTGCGGGTTATTTCTACTCAAACGATCTTGGTCGTGTCTGGCGGGTGGCCGAAGCCCTTGAAACAGGCATTGTCGGTGTTAATGAAGGCATTATTTCAACGCCGATGGCCCCATTTGGCGGCATCAAGGAGTCGGGGCTTGGTCGGGAAGGTTCGCATCACGGAATTGAGGAATTTGTTGAATTGAAATATATCCTCATGGGTGGCCTTGGAAGCTAGGTTGGCCGGCATGAATGAGGCATGCCGGCTTCATTGAGTGCACGCTCTCGTGCATAGACAGAATTTGAGAAACAATCTAAAGGGTTAAATGGATTATGGGCGTTAAAGCGCTCATCAAACGCACCCCCGACAGGAGGCAAAGACCTTGGAAGTTGAACAATTAAAAATTCGTGCGGCAGAGCGGGCTATGGAATATGTGAAACCCGGCCAGAAGCTCGGCCTGGGCACCGGATCCACTGCTGAAAAATTCGTCGAGCTCCTGGGCGCTGCGGTCAAGGATGGTCTTGATGTTATCTGTGTGCCGACATCAAAAGCCACTCATGCGCAGGCGGAAGCTTTGGGCATTCCACTGACGACGCTGGATGAAACACCATTTCTCGACCTCACGGTTGATGGTGCTGATGAGGTTGACGATGAACTCCGCCTCATAAAGGGGGGCGGGGGCGCGCTCCTGCGCGAAAAAATTGTCGCAACTGCATCAGAGCGTATGGTTGTGATTGCCGATTTTTCAAAAAAAGCTGAAACCCTTGGTGGATTTCCACTGCCTGTTGAAGTTGTCAAATTTGGTCTCAAAACCACAATGGCAATGATCGAAATGCTTGGTCATGAAGCCGGTGTTTCTGGTAAAATAAGCCTCCGGCAAAATGGCGATGGCACACCGTTTGTAACCGATAATGGCAATCATATTATTGATTGTTCTTTTCATAATATTGAAGAACCGGAAATGCTTGAAGAGGCATTGCAATTCATTCCGGGCGTTGTTGAAACCGGATTGTTTCTAGGGATTGCGGATGTTGCGATTATCGCGTCGCCTGATGGAGTGAGCGTCCTGGAAGCGCCTGACGAGGAAGATGAAACTTCATGAGCGAAGAATATGATTATGACCTCTTTGTTATAGGTGGAGGGTCGGGCGGTGTCCGATGTGCTCGTATGAGTGCGGGATATGGCGCGCGGGTGGCGGTCGCGGAGGAATACCGGTTGGGTGGCACTTGCGTCATTCGCGGTTGTGTACCTAAAAAGCTTTTCGCCTATGCCAGCCGTTTTTCGCATGAATTTGAGGACGCTGAAGGTTTTGGCTGGACAACGGCCGTGAACCGCTTTGACTGGTCGAAACTTGTAAAAAACAAAGACCTGGAAATTACCCGGTTGAGCGGTCTTTATGACAATACGCTCTCCAATGCGGGCGTTGAAAATATAGCGTCGCGGGCCGAACTCGTTGGTCCACATGAGATAAAACTCGTCGCCCAGGACCGGATTGTCACGGCAAAATATATTTTAATCGCGACGGGAGCCACGCCCTTCAAACCCGATGTGCCAGGCATAGAGTATGCCATCACGTCAAATGAAGCGTTTGATTTGAACTCTCTACCGGAAAAAATTGTGATCGTTGGTGGCGGTTATATTGCGGTTGAGTTTGCCTGTATTTTTAACGGTCTTGGTGTCGATGTTACCCTGCTTTACAGGGGGCCGCTGTTTCTGCGCGGGTTTGATATGGACCTGCGTGAGGGACTTTTGGATGAAATGCGCAAAAACGGTATTCATGTTCGTTTGAATACTGATGTTGTTTCCATCGAAAAAAATTCTGATGGTGTGGTTTTGGATGTTGGAGAGGGGCGATTGATTGAGGCAGGTGTGGTGATGTATGCCACAGGACGACGGCCTCTGGTTGAAGGTTTGGGGATACAGTCGCTTGGCATAACGTGCGGCTGGAACGGGCATGTGGTGATTGATGATAACTTCCGTAGCTCTATTGATCACATCTTTGCTGTTGGTGATGTTACTGACCGGGTGCAATTGACGCCAGTGGCCATTCGTGAGGGGGCGGCGGTTGCGGAGCGCCTGTTTAATAATAATCCGCTGGAAGTTGATCATGAAAATATCCCGACCGCCGTTTTTTCCACGCCAGAGCTAGGCACTGTCGGCATGACGGAAGAAGAGGCGCGTGAGAAGCTTAATTCGGTCGATATTTATAAAAGCAGGTTCCGGCCTATGAAACATTCATTGTCGGGGCGCGACGAAAAGATGATCATGAAGCTGGTGGTTGATGGTGCGTCTGACCGTGTTGTCGGCTGTCACATCATGGGTACAGACGCGGCTGAAATGGTGCAAATGACCGCCATCGCCATACGCTTGGGCGCAACCAAAGCCCAGTTTGACGCAACCATGGCGCTGCATCCAAGTGCGGCTGAGGAGCTTGTGACCATGAGCGAGAAATGGCAACCCACTGACACTTAACCTCCGGCCAAGAGATTGGTGCGGGGGAGCGGGGGCTTTGCTGGCAAAGCCCGGTTGCTTAATGTTTGGGGTAGATGGATTAATATAATTGATCGTGAAATATCAAAAATTTAAGGGAATGAGGCATGGCGCGGCTGACGGGTAAAATCGCAATGGTCACGGGGGCGGCCAAGGGAATAGGGCTTGAGATTGCGCGCAAATTTGCACTTGAGGGGGCCGAGGTCTATCTCAACGATGTGGACGGTGAGGGGGCGGAGGAAGCCGCAAACGCGCTTAAAGCGCAAGGCCTCAGCGTGGTTGCTGACACGCTTGATGTCACCGATAAAACCGAAATATCGCGGGTGCTGGACGGCATCATGCAGGCTCACGGCAGGCTTGATATTCTGGTCAATAATGCCGGGCTTAATGTACGCGATGATTTCCGTCATTTGAGCGATGACGGTTGGGAGAAAATCAGGGCGACCAATCTCGACAGTGTTGCGGATTGCTCGCGCCTTGCATTTCCGGCTCTTAAGGCTTCGGGCAATGCTTGCGTGCTCAATATCTCATCAATTATGGCGACGCGACATTTGCGCCAGCTCGCCGCTTATTCCGCCACCAAAGGGGCGGTTTCAGCACTTTCACGCGCGATGGCTGTTGAGTGGGCAAGTTTTGGTATTCGCGTGAACTTCCTTTGCCCCGGCTATATCGATACGGCACTTACTACGCGCTTTATTAAAAACCCTGGCGTTGCGAAAGTCTTGCTCGAAAAAACGCCCATGAGGCGCTTTGGCAGCGGTGAGGATGTTGCCAATGCGGCACTTTTTCTGGTGTCTGATGAAGCGGCTTTCATCACGGGGGCGGGGCTTAATGTCGATGGCGGTATGTCCGTGAGCTTATAGGTTGATGGGCTGAAAATGGGGCGATTACGCGCAGCTTTGCAAGATCCCTAAAAACGGCATCAGGAATTGGTTTGATCATGGCGAAGAGAATATTCGATCTCGTGCTTTTGGGCGTCAGCCTGCCGGTGCTCCTGCCCGTTTTTGTCGTGGTAGGCCTTCTTGTTCGTTTGAAGCTGGGCAGTCCTGTATTGTTCCGCCAGCAGAGGCCCGGCTTAAAGGGTGTGCCGTTTGAGATGATCAAATTCCGCACCATGCTTGATAGCCGCGATGAGGCGGGCGAGCTTCTTTCTGACGAGGAACGGCTGACTTCATTTGGCAGAAGCTTGAGGGCATCAAGCCTGGATGAATTGCCGGAGCTTTGGAATATTTTCAAAGGCGAAATGTCTTTTGTCGGTCCGCGGCCGTTGCTGATGCAATATCTCCCCCTCTACTCGGCTGAGCAGGCGCGTCGCCATGACGCGCTTCCCGGCATTACCGGATGGGCACAAATCAAGGGCCGCAATTCTTTGAGTTGGGATGAGAAGTTTAAGTATGACGTCTGGTATGTGGACAACCGGTCACTTGGCCTTGATTTAAAGATCCTCGCCCAAACCGGACAGCTTGTGTTTGGGCGCAAAGGTGTGTCGGCGGATGGTCATGCGACAATGCCGCCCTTTGAGGGTGAGGGCTGAGCGCGGGCTTGAGACAAGTATTATGCCGGTTCAGAAATGCCTATGCGAAATTCCTTTATCAGACTGTCGACCACGCCTCGAAGCGCTTCTTCATTATCCGCTCCTGCTTTAACCAGCGCGTGGTAGCGGGCCAGTTGGCGGTCGGCACTGGTGCCACGTTTGATAATTTCGGTTGTGTGTTGAATTTCCTTCACGCAATCAAGCGCTTCAGCATCTTCCCTGATCATCTCCATCAGCTCGCTCATCAGCTCGTCAAAAGGTATGATTTCTCCGCGGCCAAAATCGACAAGCCCTTCGTCTATGCCGTGACGCTGAGCGCGCCAGCGGTTCTCGCCCAACAGAAATACAGGATATGAGCGCCAGCGTTGGTTGGAGCGGCGGATGCGGTAAAGCATGCGGCAGATACATTGAAAAAATGAAGCGATGGTCAGGGCGTCTTCAGTGAGTGGGCAGACATCGCAGATCCGCATTTCCAATGTCGGGAAGCGCGCGGACGGGCGTAAATCCCACCAGATTTTTGTGGCGTCCTCAATAACCCCGGCCTTGATCAAAACATTGACAGTACGTTCATATTCAGACCAGCTCTCAAACCGGGCGGGAAGACCCGTGCGCGGCATCTCCTGAAAGACTGACAGGCGATAGGATTTCAAGCCCGAATTTGCCCCCTGCCAAAAAGGCGATGAGGTTGAGAGGGCCAATAGATGGGGCAGGAAATAGCGCGCCTGATTGAAAATATCGATACGCAGTTCTTCGTCTTCAATTCCGATATGGACATGCATGCCGCAAATCATCAACCGTCGGCCGACAACCTGCAAATCACGGGCGAGTTCTTCGTAACGCGCTTTTTTGGTGTGGGTCAGCTCCGACCAATGGGCAAAGGGATGAATGGAGGCGGCGATGGGGGCAAGATCATGGCGCGCACTTACCTTGCTCACGACGCCTCTGAGCAGGTTTAATTCGTTTCGCGCCTCGCCTATATTTGCGCAGACTTTGGTGCCTATTTCAATTTGGGAGCGTAGAAATTCCGGACTGATTTGACCCGATTGTGCCCGGTTGATCGCATGTTCACATTCATCAACAAGTCCCTCGGGCGGTTCAGCCACGAGAGCTCTTGTTGTCCGGTCGACAAGTAAATATTCCTCTTCAATGCCGAGGGTGAAGCTTGGTTCTTTGGTGCTCATTGGCGAAATCTGCCATATATCCCGCGCTCATCATAGTGGTTAGCTCGCATTTCTCACAATGTCATGGGTGTCAAGGAGGTCAACAAGGTGACAAGGTTTGAAATGCGAGCTAAATTTCTTCAAACAACCAGGCGCAGGCATCTTCCCAAAGAGAATCGCTGAAACGCTCACGGAAAAATCCCATGTGGCCGATATATGTGGCACCGATGTCTTTAGGACTTATGGAAACGAGATGGGC
>Ga0209633_10000577_pt1 | contig 41810 bp, 43 predicted proteins | sample Cruoilmetagenom1_FD_187290 | JGI IMG/M metagenome (GOLD analysis project Ga0209633, IMG submission 187290) | Oil polluted marine microbial communities from Coal Oil Point, Santa Barbara, California, USA - Sample 1 (SPAdes) (version 2) | ecosystem: Environmental > Aquatic > Marine > Oil seeps ...
GGTTAGTTCCATTAAGTATGTGACTATGTTGTATGTTACAAGGTTTTCAAACAAGACCTTATCCTGACCTTGCCGTGTGTTGTGTTCATTCTATGGAAATAGTTTATGAGTGTCTAGCTTGGAAAAATAAACCTATATTAACAAGAAAAAACAATATGTTAACTAAATATTTTTTATGCCCGCGTTGCACACTGAACAAACAATAAGCTCAATCAAAAGTATGTTCTTTGGCAGGGAAATGTCCTGACTTGACGGCATCGACATAGGCCTTCACCGCCGCAGGGATACTCTCGGCCTGCTGCATAAAATCCTTGCTAAAACGCGGTGGCTTCCCTGGTGTTATGCCAAGGATGTCCTGCAATACCAGCACTTGGGCGTCGGTATCAGGACCTGCTCCAATACCGATAACAGGGATTTGTACGGTGTGGGTGATTTTTTTTGCCAGCTCGGCCGGGACGCATTCCAGCAACAACATATCAGCACCTGCTTCCTGTAAGCGTTCGGCATCTATTAGCATGGCATCGGCAGTGGGTTTGTCGCGACCCTGCACACGGTAGCCACCGAGCTTATGCACGGACTGCGGTTGCAAACCCAGGTGAGCACAGACCGGTATTCCACGATCCGTCATGGCCTGCACAACGGGTAACTGTACACGCCCACCTTCCAGTTTTACCATGTGCGCACCGCCTTCACGCATCAGTCGCGCCGCATTCTCCAGGGCCTGCTCGACTGTGTTGTAACTCATAAACGGCATATCCACCATCAACAAGGCATGTCGCGTGTTGCTCGCCACACAGGCGGTATGATAAATCATATCGTCCATGCTCACGGGCACCGTGGTTTCATGTCCCTGAATGACCATACCAAGAGAATCGCCCACTAGAATAACATCAACACCGGCATCATCCAGCACCGAAGCAAAACTGGCGTCATAGGCCGTTAGACAGGTAAATTTCTCACCGGCCTCTTTGTGGGCCAGTAATGTGGTTAAGGTTATTTTTTTCATGGCGTTGCTTTTTATATCTCATTTTTCCGTTAACAAAAAAATTACATAACCATAGGCAGAGGGTTATAGTAATGACGGCCACTGCGCATGCTGGCAATACGATTTAATAATAGCTGATAATCCTCTTCTTTGTTGACCGGATCAATCTCCGCCGCATTCACTATTAACAGGGGGGCATCGTTATAATGATGGAAAAAACGCGAATACAAATCCACGAGACGGGTCAAATACTCATTATCAATCACTTGCTCAGACATAATCCCCCGGCCAGCGATGCGTTGCCTCAGGACATCAACAGGTGCCTGTAGATAGACCACCAGGTCGGGAGTCGGGGCCTTGATAGACAGCTTGTCTGCCACTTGTTGATACAACTTCAGCTCGTCTGCATCCAGCGTCAGTTCAGCAAACAGGCGATCCTTATCCATCAAAAAATCTGACAGGCGTACCGGTGTAAACAGGTCATGCTGATTTAAAACCTGCATTTTTTGCGCGCGCTGAAAAAGAAAAAATAACTGCGCGGGCAAGGCGCCAGCCTTGGGGTCTTCGTAAAAACGCTCAAGAAACGGATTGTCATCGGCGTCTTCCAGCATTAACTCGGAACCAAAACTCAGCGATAAACGTCGGGCAAGACTGGTCTTGCCAACACCAATGGGACCTTCTATAACAATATAGCGGTGATGTGATGTAACTACGGACACAGTTCGACATCCAGACGTAGCAAGACATCCCCGGCCAGTGCATTATGTATCAGAGAACGGATATCACCTTTACTCGGTATATCCAGGTCTTGATCCAACTCAAGCAAGGGATAAAGCACGAAGGCCCGTTCGTGCAGTCCGGGATGCGGCACCACCAGGGACGCTGTATCCATGCACTCATCACCGTACAACAATATATCCAGGTCAATGATGCGCTCATGCCAACGTGATCCGTCCCTTACCCTGCCTTGTTGCAATTCTATTTCTTGCAATGAGTCCAGCAAAACCTCGGCATCCAGTGTTGTTTGTAGCTCGACGACTGCATTCATATAGTCTGGTTGATCCTGCGGCCCCATAGGGCGTGTTAAGTAGATACCCGACACGTTTGCTATCTGCGTTTGCGGCAGATGCTTTATTGCCGTCACCGCTGACTGCAATTGTGTTTGCGGATCATTGAGATTACTACCCAGGCCAACAAAAACACGCACGGCCATTATTCAGCCTCTGGACCCTGTTGTTTTTGCGAGCCCTTGCGGCGACGCCTGCCAGTCTGTCGGGAGCTTGTCATCTTTTTTTTCTGTGAGGAGCTGGCCTCCTGGAACTGGGTCCACCAATCCGCTATTTCCGTAGAAACCTCGCCGCAACCGGCTCGCAATAACAGAAAATCATACGCCGCGCGAAAACGCGGGTGAGACATCAGCTTATAGGGGCGAATGCCATTCATAAAATCAAAGCGCCCTTGCAATAACCAGACCTCACGCATGAATATACTAAAACGTTTGGGTATGGCAGTATGTTTTGCCTGTTGCGACAGGATCTGCGCGATGGCCTTTTGCATGGCCGGGAAGACAGGTAAATCCTCTTCTTGCTGGATACGATTGGACAGAGAACGGATCGGCTCCCATAACAGGGCTGCGTAGATAAATGCCGGGGTAACGGACTTCCCTTGCTGCAAACGCTCATCGGTGTTTTGCATGGCCTGGGCGACCAGCATAACCGGAAAACCCTCTTCTTCGCGAGCAAGTTCTTGCTCGGTCAAGGGATACAAATGTTCGAACAAACCATAGTGCCGTAGTATTTCGAATGTTTGTAGCGCCTGCCCGGAAAGGAACAACTTGATCGATTCATCAAATAAACGCGAGGGGGAAATATCATCCAGCAGTGATGCCAATTCGAACAGGGGCTGCTCAGTCTCGGGATGTATTTTAAATCCCAGTTTAACCGCAAAACGTGCCGCCCTCAGCATCCTTACCGGGTCTTCGCGATAACGTTGTTCGGGGTCCCCGATAATCCTGATGACGCCTTGTTTAATATCCTCCATGCCATTCATATAATCCAGTACTGAATAGTCCTGGATATCATAATAAAGCGCATTCAGGGTAAAATCCCTGCGCAAGGCGTCTTCTTCTATGCTGCCATAGACATTGTCACGTAAAATTCTTCCCTCATCGGTACTGGCGCGCTGATCGTCTGCACCATCACCCGGACCACGAAATGTGGCTACCTCGATAATCTCGCGCCCGAACAAGACATGGGCCAGACGAAATCGACGTCCAATCAGGCGACAATTACGAAACAATGCCTTGACCTGCTCCGGGCTGGCGTCGGTGGCGATGTCAAAATCCTTAGGCTCAAGCCCCAGGATCAGATCGCGCACGCCACCGCCAACGAGGCAGGCCTGATACCCTGATTTTTGCAGGCGATACAGGACCTTCAGTGCATTTTCACTGATATTTTCGCGCGAAATGGTGTGTCCGGAACGAGGTATTACAAATGCTGAGCTTCCCGGCTCAGGGGCCGATCTGCTAAACCATCTGGAAATTCGCCCAAGAATCCCTGGCGATGATTGCTTATTTTCGTTGATCACAAAACCGTGTAAGTATTATCAATAATAGGCATAACTATACAGCCCGAGGGAGAATTATCATACCCTTAATACGCCTTCCTGCCCCTGTCAGCAGCTTAATAATCGTGTTACCAACTCGACAGTTCTTTCATTTCCTGCATCACTTCAGTCAGCGACGCCTCCTGTCTATCGAGCAAACAAACGAGATTAGCCACACTGCATACCGTCAATGACTGGCCATGAACCACCCAGGCACCCGGGGGCGTCCAGCCTGACAATTGTGTAAACATGGATAACTGATCCGCATTACCCTGAACGATGCGCTTATAATCATGTGCAAACATGGCCAAGGCCGCCATTTGCTGCTCCTGCATCATGCCATAACCTTCAACAAATGAACCATCGTCGCGAAACTGACAGACCACCTGGACGCCGTCCAGCGCCAAAAGACGTTTAATCATGGCAAGTCCTCACCCCAGGGCCAAATAGGCGGCTTCTAAATCAGACTTGTCATTGTCCAATACGACACCAAATTGTCCATGAGTGACCGTCGTCCAGTCCAGTCCTACCATGGAGAACCCTTCGACAGGATAAAAACCCTTCTCCTGTGTCATGTTTTCCCAGCCACGGGCCTGCATGGTCGCGATCGAGATATTGGCGACACAGACATGGCTGAGCAGATCGAGTGCAGTCTCGTTCAGACTGCTATTGTCTCCGATCTTGCCATCCACCAGCTCACCTTTGTCCGAAAATTCAAATGCTGCCAGGGCACCAGGCAACAACATTAATTGATCTAGATTGGGCATGTAAGCACTCCCTATTATTGATGTTATCAATTATTTTTATACAAGCTCGCCCGAGATATCGAACAAGCGCTCGCGCATGACGGCAAAAATCTGGTTAAGTGAACCTTCCGCCTCGTTGATAAAGCAAAAAACATTGGCGATGACGCACACTGTAAACAAAGGCCCTTTTACGATCCACCCCTTATTCGGATACAATCCACAATGATCGCAAAAGTTACTGAGAATGCCCGATTGCATATGCACACTCATGGTCGTTGCACGGCACATGATCGAGGCCTGACGGGCCTGCTCATCACTCATGTGCCCTTTATAGGTAAAACGATCGCCGCGGTAGGAATATTCACCGGCACAGATAACACCTGGCATCTCTGATAATTCTGTTAGAATACTCATAATTTTTCTCTATTGAGTTTCGTTTTTATTATTGATTCAGATAGTACTAACATTATTAGTAGCACAGACTACACAGATCTGACAAGGTACAATCTTTATGCCACAATCCGCACATAACACAGACCAACCTGTCCGCTATGCTGGAATATTCCGCCGATTGGGCGCCTTCAGCTACGATATTATTTTGCTTATCGCTGTATTATTTCTGGCGACAGCCGCTCTCATGCCAATCACACGAGGAGCCATCCAGCCTGGCAATATTGCTTTCCTGATTTATATACTATTGGTTATTTTCCTGTTTTTTGGCTGGTTTTGGACTCACGGAGGTCAAACACTGGGGATGCGCGCGTGGAAGATTCGTCTTGAGCTCGACAATGGCCAGAACCTGGGATGGCCACAGGCATTTCTGCGCGTCATGCTGGGTATACTGACCTTCGGCATTGGTATGCTCTGGTGTCTATGGGATGAACGATACAGGGCATTATATGATGTTCTCGCCCGCACCCAGGTCATCCGAGTAGATAAAATATATGTCCCGCCGCTGAAATAGCGGCGCGCAAGCAATCGTTTAAAACACCTTCTTCAAGGCCCACATTCCACCCGCAGCAAACAACAGGCTCGGTAACAATGCGCTGACAACTGCGTTCAAACCATAACCAACACCGATATAATTCAATGCCTGGTTAAACATATGAAACCCGAGGCCTAGTAACACGCCCACTAACAGACGCTGGCCAACACTGCTGGAACGCAGGGAGCCGAATACAAACGGCATCGCAATCAACAACATGATTAATGCAGAAAAAGGTTTCACCAACTTCATCCAGAAAGCCAGTTCATATTGAGCGGCATCTAACTGGTTGTTCTTGAGATATTGCATGTAACGAAACAGGGATATCATCGACAGATTCTGCTCATCGACAGACAAGGTTTCCAGCATCTCGGGTTGTATCAAGGTCTCGAACTTGCGTTCATCAAAATGTTTTTGCTCGAAAGAGCGCTCAGAAAACACCGTTTCAGTGACATCCTGTAGCTGCCAGGCAGACGCCGAATAAACGGCTCTTTTGGCGTCGAGTATGGTCACCAATCGGTGCTTGTCATCGAAAGTATAAACCTCGACATCGGCCAGTTCGGCATTGGGAAAGACGATACCAATCCTGATAAAATTCTGTTTGTTTTTAGACCAGATTCCCTGGCCACTATGGATCGAGGTGGAACCCGTTATCGCTGCCGTTCTTAACTTTTGTGCGTACTGCTCGGCAGGTGGAGCCACTACTTCTCCCAGAAAAGCACCAAACAACATTAACAGCAAACCGGCTTTCAGTACGGGCCAGGTAATGCGCGCGACCGACATACCCGCCGCTCTTAATACCAGCAGTTCACTATTGCTGGCCATACTCCCCAGGCTCATTAACGAACCCAACAATATTGAGGTATGAAATAATTCGTAACCTTTACCAGGCAAGATAAACAACACATATTCCAATGCCTTGAAAACAGTATAGTCGCCTTTTAAATCACCCAGTTGTTCTATAAAAACAAAAAAAGAGGTCAAGGAAATCAGCACAAGAAAGGCCAGTGATGATCCGATGAGAACAGCACGACCGAGGTAACGGTCTATAATATTCATTTCATCCGACCCCTCGTTTTAACAGTCTCTGACGCACCCAGTACCAACCATACTGGTTCTGCAACAGTAACAGTGCCAGGATAAAAACCAATACGTGCACCCAGCTCAAGCCAAGGTATAACGGTATTTTTTCACTGACAACCCAGGCCTTTGAAACAGCGATAAGGTTAATATAAACAACATAGATCAAGATACCTATAAACAGCTTGCCATACTGTCCCTGGCGCGGCTTGACTCTCGACAGGGGGACTGCCAGAAAAGCCAGTAACAGAATGGACAAAGGAATGGCCAGGCGCCATTGCAACTCCACCCATGCCTCAATGGAGTCGGCACGTAAGAGGTCAATCGACGACTGCGCCTCAACACTCGATGTCAGGTTTTTACTTTTTGAAGAGGCGACACGCATACTATGTTTTGAAAATTGCATCTGTCGATATTCACTTTCACCCGGATTGCCTTCATAGCGCGACCCATTCACCAACACCAGCAAACGCTCGTCTGTTTTCGCATCAATTTCCATATAGGCTTTTTCAGCGACCATCAGGATATCGCGCTCCTTGTACTTGGCCTGGATAAACACATTGCGCATTTCAGTACGATCATCTGACATGCCTTCAAGATAAATAATACGATCATTACTACCATGGAATTTTCCAGGATGGATACCGGTAAACTCCAGGTTCCTGGCAAATTGTTTTGCCAGCGATGCTTCGAAATCCGAGGCCAGGGGCACGGCATAAAAACTCAGAATCGCGATGAATATCGACAAGGGGATCGCAACCTTGAAAACAGGCCGATACAGACGGCCGGGGCCTACCCCGCATGCCGCCAATGAGGCCATTTCATGATCTTTATAGAGCCTGCCGAAAAACAACAGGATAGAGATATAGAAGGCCAGTGGCGTAAGGATAATCAAATACCGGACCGATACCAGCGCAATAACGATAAACAGATAACTACCGGGCAAGTCACCGGAAGCCACATCACCAAGAAAACGAACCAGCTTGTTGCTGAGAAAAATCAGATATAAAACAATGGCGACGCCTGCCAGGGTTTTAAGCATTTCTTTGCCAATATATCGATCAAGGATGGAATTCATCGATACGCCAGTATAGAAAAGTGGTCATTTTGGCTGGTAAAAAGCATTTTTTGTAGTAAACTTCCAAAAATAGATGAAATCTCTAGCCTTCCTGGTCTACTAGCCACAGAAAAGGGCTTACATATTAACGGGCTATTCAAACATTTAAAAATCATTATACATGAACACCAGCATGGATAAATGGCTACCAACAAGAATCACTCAGGCGTCAGATTATCATATATAACTGATAAAAAACTGTCTGCCAGGAACAGGAGTAATTATGGAATACAGTGTAAAAAGCGGCAATCCTGAAAAACAACGGACAGCCTGTGTTGTTGTTGGTATTTTCGAACCCCGCCGACTGTCACAATCTGCCGAACAAATCGACAAAGCCAGCGATGGCTACCTGTCCAACCTGCTTCGTCGTGGCGATATCGAAGGTAAACTGGGGCAATCACTGCTCTTGTATAATGTACCGGGCACGCTCTGTGATCGTATCCTCCTGGTGGGCTGTGGCCGCGAAAGAGAACTAAACCAGCAAAAATATGCCACCATTATTGCCACTGCCACACGGGCCTTGAATGAAGGTGGCACCATGGAGGCGGTCTTTTACCTGACTGATATTAACATCAAGGGCCAGGATAGTCCCTGGAAAGTCAGTCAATTGATCCTGACCGCAGAAGATACCTTGTACCGCTTTGATCAGTGCAAATCAGAAAAAGATGAATTCAGAAGACCCTTACGCAAGATCATTATCAGCATCCCCAGTCGCCGTGAACTGAGCGAATGTGAGGAAGCCGTCAAGTCTGCCCAGGCTATCGCCAATGGCGTCTCGACTGCCAAGGACCTGGGCAATCTACCTGGTAATATCTGCACCCCCACCTATCTTGCCGAACAGGCATTGAAACTGGCAGAGCAACATCAGTCGCTAAATACGAACATATTGGAAGAAACCGACATGGAAGAGCTGGGTATGGGAGCCCTGCTATCGGTTTCCCGTGGCAGTCGTCAACCGGCCAAGCTGATCGTCATGGAATACAAGGGTGCTGACAGCGATGAAAATCCAGTCGTGCTAGTGGGCAAGGGACTGACCTTCGATGCCGGGGGCATCTCGATCAAACCCTCTGCCGCCATGGATGAGATGAAATATGACATGTGTGGCGGTGCCAGTGTGTTCGGAGTGATACAGGCCTGTGCCGAGCTCGCCCTGCCTATTAATGTTGTCGGCATTGTTCCCAGCTCGGAAAATTTACCCGACGGTGATGCTAATAAACCCGGTGATATCGTCACCAGCATGTCCGGTCAAACGATAGAAATTCTTAATACCGATGCCGAGGGACGCCTGATCCTGTGCGACGCCCTGACCTATTGCGAACGTTTTGAACCTGTTGTTGCCATCGACATAGCCACGCTAACAGGTGCCTGCATCGTCGCCCTGGGTGAACATGCTCAGGGTCTGCTGAGCAACCACAACCCGCTGACACATGAGCTGCTGAATGCTGGCAAACAAATCAACGATCGCGCCTGGGAATTACCCCTGTGGGATGATTATCAGTCACAACTCGACAGTAACTTTGCCGACATGGCCAATATCGGCGGCAAGGGGGCTGGCACTATTACAGCAGCCTGCTTTTTGTCACGCTACACTAAAAAACTGAAATGGGCACATCTGGATATCGCCGGCACTGCCTGGAAAAGTGGTAAGGAAAAAGGCTCAACCGGACGACCTGTACCCATGTTAATGCAATTTTTGATCAACCGCACACAGTGACCCGTGTCGATTTCTATATCAGTGCGTCAACTGAAAATGACGCACGCTACCTGATCGCCTGCAAACTGGCGGAAAAGGCCTATAAACTGGGCCATAAGATTTACATCCATACTGAATCCAGCGCACAGGATCAGCTTATCGATAATCTCTTATGGACTTTCAGGGAAGGCAGTTTTGTGCCCCATCAACGTCTTGCTGACAGTTTACAAAAACCGGCACCAGTTCTCATTGGTCACGATAAAGGTCTGTCTCATGAGGCCGATATATTGATTAACCTGGCACAGGAAATACCTGATTTTTTTAGCCAGTTTGAACGTGTCGCCGAGTTGGTCAATGAAGATCCTGTCTACAAGGCGCAAGCGCGCGAACGCTACAAATTTTACCGTGATCGCGGCTATGAACTGAAAACACATAATTTGTAATGGCCAATATGATGAATCTATCGCAAAAGACAGTAGCACAAGATCTATCACTCGCAGATAACAACATTCCAACACTGAAAGTCCCGCTGACCGAGGCGGATAAAGAGATTGAACTGGACAAACTTGTCAGCCAGCTGGGCGATGAATTGCAGGCGATTGTCCATCACCACCTTTACCAGGCGATGGTCAAATCCCTGCATCAGATTATCGCCAAGGAAGGGCCTAAATTATCGGGAAAGATTCTCGATAAACTGCATCATCAATTACCCGAGATTATTGAGGCAGCCAGTAAACCACATAAACCCTGACTGCCTGATCTATCCACATAACCCCCAGCGCCTGATGCCCTGCATCCAGTAGTATCAGGCGCTGCTATCGACACCAGCCACTCAACACGAACAGCTACTCTTCTAATCCGTACTTTCTGTTAAGCAATCTAACTGAGGTTTTCTCTGGTGGGATATACGGCCCGGGGTTATAATGACTATTCTGGTTGCCTGACATTCATTCAAGCGGGCACATTTCTTTACAAACCATTATCAAAGACCCGATCGCATGGAAAAGACCTACAACCCACACGAACTAGAACAACGCTGGTATGACACATGGGAGGACAATAACTACTTCAGTCCGTCCGGCTCTGGCAATCCCTATTGCATCATGATACCGCCACCTAATGTGACCGGCAGTCTGCACATGGGCCATGCGTTCCAGGATACCATTATGGACACCCTGATCCGCTACCATCGTATGAACGGTGACAACACCTTGTGGCAGGCCGGGACTGATCATGCCGGCATTGCGACCCAGATGGTGGTTGAACGTTTGTTGAATGCTGAAGGAAAAACCCGTCACGATCTGGGCAGGGACAGCTTCATTAAGAAAATATGGGAATGGAAAGAGCAATCCGGCGGCACCATCACTCAACAATTACGCCGCATGGGCGCCTCCCTCGACTGGTCTAATGAACGTTTCACCATGGATGAAGGCTTATCCGACGCCGTCCGCGAGGTCTTTGTCAGCCTCTATGAGGAAGGCCTCATCTATCGAGGCAAGAGACTGGTCAACTGGGACCCGGTCCTGCATACCGCAGTCTCAGATCTGGAAGTCATTTCCGAAGAAGAGAATGGACATTTATGGCATCTTAAATATCCCGTTGACGATGACACCTATCTGGTAGTCGCTACCACTCGACCTGAAACCATGCTGGGAGACTCGGCTGTCGCGGTGCATCCAGACGATGAGCGTTATAAACACCTCATCGGTAAAACCATCACATTACCGCTGGTGGGGCGTGAAATCCCGGTCATCGGCGATGATTATGTCGATATGGAATTTGGTACGGGCTGCGTAAAAATAACCCCTGCCCATGATTTCAATGATTATGAAATGGGCAAACGTCATGACCTGCCGCTGCATAATATTTTCACTATCGATGCCTGCATAAATGACGACGCGCCGAAAAAATATCGCGGCCAGGATCGTTACGAGGCACGGGATATGATTATCCACGACCTCAAGGAACTCGATCTTCTCGAGCGTATCGACGACCATAAACTCATGGTGCCTCGCGGCGACCGCTCCGGTGCAGTCGTCGAACCCTTCCTGACCGATCAATGGTATGTGAAGATCGCCCCTTTGGCACAACCTGCCATCAAGGCAGTTGAGGACGGTGAAGTCCGATTCGTTCCCGACAACTGGAAAAACACTTATTTCGAATGGATGCGCAACATTCAGGACTGGTGTATCAGTCGCCAGATCTGGTGGGGACACCGGATCCCTGCCTGGTACGACCTCGATGACAATATCTACGTGGGTCACAACGAACAGGACGTGCGTGAAAAATATAATCTCGCTGACGACACCATCCTGAGACAGGACGAGGATGTTCTGGATACCTGGTTCTCGTCGGCTCTGTGGCCCTTTTCTACACAGGGCTGGCCACAACAAACTGATGCACTCAAGACATTCTATCCCGGTAGCGTTCTCGTTACTGGTTTCGACATCATTTTCTTCTGGGTCGCGCGCATGATAATGATGGGTATCAAGTTCATGGGCCAGGCGCCTTTCAAAGAGATTTATATACATGGCCTGGTCAGGGACGCCGAAGGACAAAAAATGTCCAAGTCCAAGGGTAATGTACTCGACCCCATTGATATGATTGATGGCATCGATCTCGAATCCCTGGTCAAAAAACGCACCAGCGGGATGATGCAACCTCACCTGGCCGAACGTATTGAAAAAATGACACGCAATAGCACGCCAGATGGCATACCCGCATTTGGAACCGATGCCCTGCGTTTTACCTTCGCGTCATTGGCCACCACCGGACGTGACATCGTTCTGTCGATGGACCGCATCGAGGGTTATCGTAACTTCTGCAACAAGATCTGGAATGCCGCGCGCTATGTCTTGATGAATACCGAGACCCATGACTGCGGACAAGACAATAAACACATCGAACTCAACAGTGCTGACCACTGGATACTGAGTCGATTGCAAGCAACTATCGATAACGTCAAAAAATCCATCGACAGCTACCGTTTCGACCTGGCTGCACAGGCCATCTACGAGTTCACCTGGAATGAATACTGTGACTGGTATCTGGAACTATCCAAACCTGTTTTATACAGCGATGACAGTACTGAAGAACAACTACGGGGCACCCGACAAACCCTGGTTCAGGTACTTGAAACACTATTAAGACTGGCCCATCCGATCATGCCCTTTATCACCGAAGAGATCTGGCAACGCGTTTCTTCGCTCGCAGGAAAAAGTGGCGATACTATTATGCTGCAACCTTACCCTGAAAGTGATCAACGCCAAGTCTACCCAGGTGCAGTCGAAGAAATTCAATGGGTGATGGATTTCGTTCTCGGCATTCGCAAAATACGCAGCGGCATGAATATCAAACCCGGCAAACCCTTGCCCGTACTGCTACAAAATGCTTCCGAGCAGGATCAACATCGCCTGATAACCACCTTGGCATATCTGAAATCACTCGCACGTGTTGAGTCTGTCAAGGTATTGCATGATGAAGAAGCCCCGGAATCGGCGACTGCTTTGGTAGGTGAGATGAAAGTCCTGATCCCGATGGCGGGATTGATAGACAAGGCGGAGGAAATGGCTCGCTTGGACAAGGATATTGCCAAACGCGAAGCAGACTGCCAACGCGTTGAGGGCAAACTGGCCAATGAAAACTTTACCAGCCGGGCGCCGGCTGACGTTGTGGAAAAAGAACGGCATAAAGTTGAGGAAATGCGTGCTTCAATACAAAGTCTGAAAGAACAACTGGAACGAATATCGAAAATCTGAAATTAATGAATTCACCAATAAGGAATGCACAAAGCGGAAAATAATCGCGCACATGGATTATTCAACACCCGCTTATTATCCTGTCGGAATCGATCAGAAAACAGCATAGTTTATCCTGCGGCTAATGCTTACCCTTAGTTCATCAAGGGATCAAACACGAATAGCACTTACTTAAGGCGATTAAGTCTTTTTTTGTCATTGCGAGGAAAAGGGCCGTTTATTAAAGAGCAAACGATGGTCGACAGCACGGCAATCTTTAGCATATCTACTCCGTTTCATAGGGATTGCTTCGTGCCTCGCAATGACAAAAAAAGACTTAACTGCTTTAATAAATAAGTACCATTCAGATCAGACACCGGCCATACCCATAACAATATTAACCACGCCCCAAAGTGTCAGAACAAAAAGAGCGGTCATAAGTATACCGACAATAATATAGGCCGCCGGGCGTCCCTTGGCAAAATCACGTTCGTGGTTTTTACTACTTTGCACTCCAAACATAGCGGCGATGACACTCATCACCACTTTAAAGAGACTCACTTTTTTTTCAGGTTCGCTCATTTTTACTTCCTGCCAGCATTGTTATTAATTATTCAAATATTATTCGTCATCAGGTCTGGCAACTCTCCAGTCTGAAAAATTAACTCTCACCGTTATTGAAAGTAGCGACGCGTCTCAAACACACTATTAGCAAAACCCTTACCCTGCCATCGCAACATTTTTTTTAGTAAAAAATCAAACCACAAAGGATTATAACGTCGCACTTCACGTAATACGGATGACTGCTCCTCACTGACAAGCCCCATACGCACGATTTGCTTCATTGGAATGACAGGCAAGATACCTGGCAAGGGATAATCCGAACCATTAATTAAGCGTGTATGCCACTCTTCTTTCAATAACAATTGTTTGATTGGCTGGTCCAGTCTGTTCATTTGCAACATGGCCGAGATATCGCCATACAAAAGACCTTCATATTTCGATTCTCCCATCATTCGAACAAACAAATCAAAACAAGGGCGGGCACTGCTATTATCACCTTTATCCAGGTCAGTGGCGGAACCTAATGAAGCACAATGGGCAACAATCACCTTGACCCCTTGATCCAGCGCTGACCTTAATAGCAAAGGATTACCAGACTCCTTACTGCCTTCCGTACCAACTGCCGTTTCATGCCCGGCATGGCTCAGTAACGGTAGATTCAGGCGTTGCATGGCCTGATAAAAGGGCACACATCTTTTTGAAGCGGGATCGATACCCATGGCCTCGGGTAACCACTTTATGGCACGCGCACCCGCCTGTGCCGCCTGTTCAAGTAGTTCGATACCATTGGTGCGATAGGGATGTACGGATGCTATCCATTCAAATCTTTCAGGGTATGCTTGCGCTACACTGGCAGTATAGTCATTCGACGTATGAAAAAAGGATTTCTGTTTAACGGGATTACCCTGCTCATCATGAAAATAGTCAAACGCCAGCAACATGGCTTTCATACCGACGGGCAAATCGGATGTCAATTGCTGCACACGATTGACAAACTTACCATCCACATCGACATCGCCGGTACAGGAACCATCGAGATAGAAATTAAATTGCAGATGTTTCAAAGGATGAGCCCAGCTCAACATATCCGGGTTCACCCAGAGACCATCGGAGCGATCTCCGAGACCAATCAGATGCACATGGCAATCCCATACTTGCGCAAAGTCCAACCCCTCAATGGCCTCCCTGATCAAAGGATGTTGCTGCACAGACACGGGAATCGCATCCCCCCTGCATTCGTTATAAAAGCCATCCTCAGGCCAGTAGCGCCAACCTAAAGCGCCCACTCCCATTAGACCTGCACCGAAAATAAATGATCTACGTCGCATTCATATCCCTCGCCAAACGCATACCTTCTTTAATGTCAACCGAACGTAATAAAAAACCACCCGCTACAAACAATATGATAATAGACAACATGGCGATACGATGGCTACCTGTCAGCAGAGCGATACCACCCACCAGGAATGGTCCCAGCACGGCAGCGAATTTTCCCAGCATATTATAAAACCCAAAAAATTCTGCCGAGCGATTTTTCGGTATGATACGTGCGAACAATGAACGGCTCAACGACTGTACACCGCCTTGCACCAGCCCGATCAATATCGCCAGCGTATAGAACTCCCACGCTGATTCAATTTGTGATGCCCAGATAACAACAAAAATATACACCGACAGCGCGATCATGATCCCGGCCTTCGGGCCTATTTTTTCGCCCAGATAACCGAAAAAAATAGCCGAAGGAAAACCGATGAACTGGGTAATCAAAATAGCAATGATCAGGCTGCTGCTTTCAATATTCAATGACAAACCGTAATCGACTGCCATCCTGACAATGGTATCGACACCATCAATATAAAGCCAGTAGGCCAATAAAAACGTAAACACGACTTTTAATTGCCTTATTTCATGAAAGGTACTGATCAACTGCTGAATACCGGCCCTGATGGCTGATATGGGTGATGGCTGAACACACCGAGCCACTGGCTCTTTAACCCAGATAAACACCGGAATCGAGAACAATAGCCACCAGATGGATACCAACAGGAATGATAAGCTGATCGCCTCTGAGGCATCGTTTAATGCAAAAGTTTGTGGCGATTGCACCATCCACACACATAACGCAAATAGCAATCCCCCGCCAATGTAACCCAGGGCATAACCCAGGGCGGAAATCGAATCGACTTTGTTTTCTGGCGCCACATAAACAAGTAGTGAGTCTGAAAAACTGACACCACCCATAAATCCAATACATGCCAGGACATAGACTATAACCGCGATAGACCAACTACCTTGACTGACAAAGAACAGTCCTGCGCACATGCTGACACCCAGAAAGGTGAACAGAAATAAAAATCGCTTTCTCGCCGCAGACTGATCGGCAATCGAACCCAGCACAGGCGCGAGTACTACAATCGCCAGACTGGCAACTGAATTGGACAAACCCAGATAATAGGTGCTTTCCTCGGAAGTTAATGATGAGGCCCAGTATTGTTTAAAAAATAGCGGGAAGAAAACACTCATGACCGTAACGGCATAAGCGGAGTTGGCCCAGTCGTACAAGGCCCAGGAAATGATTTGCCTTTTTTTTTCGCGGGGAATCACTTTTTGGCGTTATTCTCATCCATAAGCGTCACATAGTCTATTTTACCACTGGGTAGAATCGGAAGCACCTCAATAAGCTCTATCTTTTTAGGTATCAGTAATTCACTCAAGCCTTCTTTTTTTACTTGAGCCACCAGTGCCTTACGGTTGGCCTCGGCATACTCGGTAAATAACACAAGCTGCTCCCCTTTCGATCGATCCGGGATGCTAATAACGGCATGTCGACTGTCTGGCCAGGCATTACCAATCATATTTTCTACCGCTGTCAGGGAGATCATTTCACCACCAATCTTGGCAAAACGTTTGGCACGCCCGCGGATAAACACGTAACCATCAGAATCAACATGGACTATATCACCGGTATCATACCAGCCTTCACCCCACTCTTCTGTCGCCGGCGGCACTATCTTTCCTGGCTGGCCGGGCACCAGATACCCCTTCATAATATTAAGCCCCTTGACCTGCAGCCTTTTTCCTTGCGTGATACCAGGCACATCAATGAGTCGATAGTCTACACCAGGCACAAACCTCCCTACCGATCCTCTACGATTGGTCAGTACGGTATTTGCCGCCAGCACCGGAGAGGTCTCGGTCACACCATAACCCTGCAAGATCCTGATGCCAAATTTCTCCATCCATAATTTTTCTGTTTGTTCCGTCAAAGGTTCAGCACCGGCAAAGACATATCGCAACGTATGAAAATCGTAGGGATGCGCCTGATGACCATAACCGCTAAGGAAGGTGTTGGTGGAAAATACAATCGTCGCATCCGTATCGTATGCCAGTTCCGGTATGATCTTGTAATGAAGGGGGGAGGGATATTGAAAACAGCGCAAGCCCCCCACCAAGGGTATTACAGAACCCACAGTCAAGCCAAAAGAATGGAATACAGGCAAGAAATTCAACAACACGTCTTTTCGAGTAAAATCGATAACACAGGCGATTTGCCAGCAATTAACTAACAGATTTTTATGACTCAGGACAACGCCTTTAGGCAAGCCCTCAGAGCCTGAAGTAAACAATACGACCGCTATATCCTCTGCCGTGCTTTTACGCTCACGCCCCCTGTAGAGACGATCGACAAATAAATAATGAATGTATGCGCCAAACTTGGTCGCCAGAGTGAGTTGTGTAGCCATATCCTCGACATAGCGTATTTCGACATAATGACTAATCGCCTCCAGCAGGTCTTCCAACCCTCCTTCCTTGATGAAGGTGCGCGAGGTATACACATGCTGTATATCGGCATTCGTCAAGCAACTCAGCAGGGCCTTCTTACCCGCACCATAATTCAACATAGCCGGATAGCGCCCTTGAGAATGCAAGGCGTATATCATCAAGGTAGCAATCATACTAGTCGGCAAAAACATCCCTACCGGCTGATCTTCTACTGTTTCATTTCTGAGATAACGCCCCAGTAAAACGGCGCGATAAATAAACTGGTTATAGCTTAAGGGCTTTCTTTTTATATCCTCCATGATCAAATACCGTCCACCATGGACTTTTCTTGCCCTGAGCAATGCCCTGAAAATTGTTGTATTAAATTGACCCGCCTCGAAACGGGCCTCCCGCATCAGGTTTGTCAGATAATCTACTGATGCCTGCCGCCGCTTTTGCCCCGATAAATCATCAGACAGCTGCATTTTTCTTGGCGGTAATACCGTGAGTGTAATCTTCGGAAATATTTGTCTACGAACCAGCCCCTTAATTCGGGTAAAGAAACTGTAACAGGAACCATCGATATAGACGGGCACTATATTGGCATCTGTCTTGTCGAGCACCAGACCGGTCGACTGGTAAATCTTCATGAGTGAGCTTGTATTGGATAAACGGTGCTCTGGAAATATCAGAATCTTGTTACCTTTAAGCAAAAAATCGACAAGCTTTTTTATCGACAAGGGATTATGTGTATCAATAACACAAAAATTCAACACGCGGACAAAGGGTCTGGACCACCAGCGAGAGGCCGCTTTCTCATCGATCGCATAGAATAAATCATCCGACAGAAATAATTTAATCACCAACGAGTCCAACAAGGAAACGTGATTGGATATCACCATAACTTTGTCGCCAGCCGACACAAAGTTTTCTTTTCCTCTCACCTCCACTCGGAAGAGTATTTTAAATAAATATTTTGCGGTGATTTTCAGCATGCTTATATAATTTCTTAAAACCTCTACAAAGCGGATTCAAGTGATTTTTTATGACTATTATAAATAGCAGACTATCAAGAATTATGTTATTTGGAAACTAATTCTGGCCAAATAAGATTGGATTAGCACTTTTTTCTTAGCAGATGCACCCCTCCTCCCTGAGCAGGGGTCATGAATCTAAAATCATCGATACTGGAATACCTCTCGGGTGCGCAATGCCTGGCCCAAAAAGGTAGATTCAGGATGGAAAGTGGTATTAACTGGGTATGCCATGCTCCCGCGTAGCATGAAACTCTATTTCTGGCCAACGTTCCATAGTTAGCTCGAGATTGACTCGTGTCGGGGCGATATACGCCAGACTGCCGCCGCTATCAATCGCCAGGTTATCAGCGACCTTGAGGCGAAATTCTTCGAATTTTTTCTGATCCTCACTGCTCACCCATCGCGTAGTGACAACATTAACATTTTCGAAAGTACATTCAACATTGTATTCCTGCTTAAGCCGAAAGGAAACGACATCAAACTGCAGTACACCCACCGCACCTAAGATCAAATCGTTTTTATTCACTGGTCTGAATAACTGCGAAGCACCTTCCTCACACAATTCGATCAGGCCTTTTTGCAAGGCCTTCATTCGCAATGGGTCCTTGAGAATAACGCGCCGAAATAACTCCGGGGCAAAATTAGGTATACCGGTAAACTGCAATTCCTCACCCAGTGTGAAGGTATCGCCGATCTGGATCGTGCCATGGTTATGTAAACCAATAATATCACCGGCATAGGCTTCCTCAACCTGACCGCGTTCACTAGCCATGAAGGTGATAGCATTGCTGATTTTTACCTCACGACCAATACGCACATGATGTAATTTCATGCCATTGGTGAAGTGACCGGAACAAAGCCGCATAAAAGCGATACGGTCACGGTGTTGCGGATCCATATTCGCCTGAATTTTAAATATGAAACCAGTCAGTTTATCTTCATTGGCATTGACTGTTCTCGTCACCGTTGAACGACCCTGTGGAGGGGGTGCATAATCGGAAAATGCTTCGAGCAATTCCTGCACACCAAAATTATTGATCGCGGACCCGAAAAAAACCGGTGTTAGTTCACCTGCAAGATAGGCATCCAGATCAAATTCATGACTGGCTCCTTGCACCAACTCAATCTCATCGCGCAATTCCTGCGCATGATCGCCGAGTACTTCATCCAGCCTGGGATTATCGAGTCCATCAACCACCTCGCCTTCCTGTATCTTTCCACCATGGGTGGCACTGTACAGGTGAACCCTATTTTCCTTGAGATTAAATACACCCTTGAATGCCTTACCCATGCCGATCGGCCAGGTAATCGGTGCACACTTGATATCAAGAATATCTTCAACCTCGTCGAGTAACTCGATCGGATCCCGGCCTTCACGGTCAAGTTTATTAATAAAGGTAATAATCGGTGTGGTGCGTAAACGACAGACACCCATCAACTTGATGGTGCGTTCCTCGACACCTTTGGCGCAGTCAATCACCATCAGCGCAGAATCAACGGCCGTTAGCGTACGATAGGTATCCTCGGAAAAGTCCTCATGTCCAGGTGTATCAAGCAGATTCATGATCTTGCCATGAAAGGGAAACTGCATCACTGACGAGGTCACCGATATACCACGCTCCTTTTCCATTTCCATCCAGTCCGAAGTCGCATGACGGTCGGATTTGCGACCCTTTACCGTTCCGGACTGCTGGATGGCGCGCCCAAAAAGGAGTAATTTTTCGGTCAATGTGGTCTTACCTGCATCCGGATGAGAAATGATGGCAAAGGTGCGACGTTGGCTAACAGATTCCTGCGTGGGCATAATTTAAAATTCTTTATTTAAAAAACAGATTTTACAACAGACAAGGATTAATTACAGGTCATCAAGAGAAAACAATGCCGATCCCTATTATAAATTCAAGGCCAGTATCAGCGCGTCTTCCCGGCCATTATGACTGGGATAGTAATTTTTACGGGTACCGACCTCACAAAAACCCATATTGTGATACAGGGAAAGGGCTGTCTTATTTGACGGTCTGACTTCCAGCAATACGATTTCGGCACGCATGCGCCTGGCAGAATCCAGTAAATACTCGACCAACACCTTCCCCAGGCCTGTACCCTGACACTCGGGATGCACGCAAACGTTCAAGATATGAGCCTCACCCACAGCTTCCGACATGACCGCATAACCTTGAATATCCCCATCCATCTCCAACACCTGACAATGGTATCCGACCCGCAGGCAATCGCGAAAGATACCCAGCGTCCAGGGATGTGTGTAGGATGCCTCCTCAATTTTAATGACATACTGCAGATCTTCATCCAGCATTGCCCTTAGTTTTACGCTACCGGGGCTCAGTATGGCACTCATGTGCTCTCTCCAGACTGTAGACACTCCATCACTCTATGTAAATCATGCCATGTCTTGCGTTTTTCCAATGGCTTTCGTAACAGATAGGCAGGATGGTAGGTGACCAGGACCGGGATATCAAAACCCTGACAGGTATGTAACTGCCCGCGCAACTGCCCAAGGCTAGCATCTGTTTTGAGTAAATTCTGCGCGGCAAAGCGCCCAAGGGCAACGATCAATGTGGGCTGAATCCATTGAATCTGTTGGCGTAAAAAAGACTCACAGGCAGCCACCTCGTCCACCCTTGGGTCTCTATTATTGGGTGGTCGACACTTGATCAGATTAGTAATATAGACCTGTTGTCGACTGTAACCCATAGACAACAACATCTCGTTGAGTAATTGTCCTGCCCTGCCGACAAATGGCTCGCCCTTGCGATCCTCTTCGGCTCCGGGTGCTTCACCCACCAGCATGAGCCTCGCCGACGTATCTCCCACACCAGGCACCGGAAAAACTCGGCTCTCATGCAAGGCACACTGTTGACAGTTTTCTACGGACGTTTGAAAGGCAGACCAGTCTGGTAAAACAGGATGATCCCGCAACATGTCCCCGGAAGGGATTGAGACAGGACCCGGCTCGGTCTGCGGTGCAGCGATCAACTCGACTTCATCATCAGGCAGGGTGTGCACTTCGACGACCTGAGGCTGGACCCTGCTTTCCCAAAGCTGGATACCCATGGCCTGCAAGTATTGTTGTCGAAGTGCTTCACGCATTAAAACATACCCGCCTTATACATCGCCTGTTTGAGGATGTTCACGCGATGAAGGCAGCTCAAACTTGTTGAGTGCATTAATGTAGGCCTTGACCGAAGCAACAACGATATCGGTATCTGAACCCTGGCCATTGACAATACGCCCGGCCTTTTCCAAGCGCACGGTCACTTCACCTTGTGAATCCGTACCACTGGTAATGTTATTAACCGAGTATAATTGCAGCTCGGTATTACTTTTAGCGATTTCTTCAATGGCTTTATATGAGGCATCTACCGGCCCGCCACCACTTGCATTGCTATGGTACTCCTTGCCATCGATACTTAGGGCAATCGTCGACGTTGGGGTCTCACCTGTTTCAGAACAAACCTTGAGTGAGACCAATTTGTAGTGTTCGTTCCCTGCCTCCAGTTTACTTTCTGTCACCAGTGCCTGCAGATCCTCATCAAAGATCTCATGCTTCTTGTCAGCAAGATCCTTGAATCGGGAGAAGGCATCATTGAGTTCTTCTTCAGATAAAAACTCAACGCCTAACTCTGCCAGACGCGTCTTGAATGCATTACGCCCTGAATGCTTGCCCATCACCATACGATTGGCAGACCAGCCCACATCTTCAGCACGCATGATTTCGTAAGTCTCACGGCTCTTCAGCACGCCATCCTGATGTATGCCTGACTCGTGGGCAAAGGCATTGGCACCGACAATCGATTTATTCGGCTGTACAGGAAAACCGGTGATATTCGAGACCAATCGTGAAGTGGATACAATCTGGGTAGCATCCAGATGACTGTCGCAACTAAATAAATCCTGTCGGGTACGTACAGCCATGACGATCTCTTCAAGCGCGGCATTGCCCGCGCGCTCACCCAGGCCATTGATCGTGCATTCCACCTGACGGGCCCCATTCAATACCGCAGACAAGGAATTGGATACAGCCAGGCCAAGATCATTGTGACAGTGCACAGAAAATATCGCCTTGTCGGAATTAGGCACCTGCTCGATCAGGTATTTGATCAAATCGCCAAATTGCTGCGGCAAATTGTAGCCGACAGTATCCGGTATATTAACCGTCGTAGCGCCGGCATCAATAACCGCCTCAAGCACCCGGCACAAAAACTCCGGGTCGGAACGCCCGGCATCCTCGGGGGAAAATTCCACATTATCCGTGTACTTCCGCGCGCGTTTGACTGCTCGCACTGCCTGCTCGACGACCTGGTCAGGCGTCATTCTCAGTTTCATTTCCATATGAATGGGCGATGTCGCAAGAAACGTATGAATACGTGAAGAGTTGGCAGGCTTCAGCGCCTCACCAGCCCTGTCAATATCCTTGTCAAGCGCCCGCGCCAATCCACAGACTGTACTGTCTTTTACCGTTTGCGCAACACGCGATACGGCTTCAAAATCGCCTTGACTGGCGATGGGAAAACCTGCCTCGATAACATCGACCCGCATACGCTCCAACGCCTTGGCAATGCGTACTTTTTCGTCACGCGTCATCGAGGCCCCTGGACTTTGCTCTCCGTCTCTCAAGGTGGTATCAAATATAATGAGTGTGTCTTGCTTGCTCATGTTCATAGCTCCCGTTATAAGGGCATTTTACCCCAGGCTAGCGCCTTTGGGTATTGGATAATCAATAATTTGGAATACGCTGTAACCCTCGCCAGGGGATCTGATAGCTGCCTTACGGCAGTAGTAGCAGGAGAGATAAAGCAGACAGGACTGTAGTGTCATTGGCCTCGGGAAGAGCCAAATGCATAAAGACATCTACATTGTGTGAATTTGCAACCATGGATAAACTATAGCCCGAAATTCAGGATTTGCCAAGCCCCTCGTTATCTGTAGCATTATTTTCCGAACTGGTGCTATTTCTTTTTCTTTTCCTGCGAACCAGCATCATCGCCGGGCCGGATAAGGCATAAAGCAAAAATACGCCAAAAAAGACCTTGGGGGGATCTATGGTAACCAGGATAAATATAAGCACAACCGCCAGGATACCGACAAAGGGTATTCTCTCCTTACGATTTTGATCTTTAAAACTATTATACAGGATAGGACTGACCATCAGAACGCCAGCGAGAATAGTCAGCAATAGTGATGGCACTAACAGGTAGCTTTCACTTCCCTTGAGATCAAGGTCATCAAACATCCAGATAAAAGAAACCAGCAGAGTAGCGGCAGACGGACTGGCCAGACCCATAAAATATTTTTTATCGAGCTTACCGATTTGCACATTAAAACGCGCCAGCCGAAGTGCCGCCATAGCCGAATAAAAGAAGGCAGCCAACCAACCGAACTTGCCCCATTGCTCGCCCAGTTCGACAAAATAAACCAGCGACCATTGATACATGATAAGGGCGGGCGCGATGCCAAACGAAACCATATCAGCGATGCTGTCGTATTGCGCACCAAACTCACTTTGGGTATTGGTCATACGGGCTACACGACCGTCGATACCATCCAGCAGCATGGCCACGATAACCGAAATGGCAGCTGCGGTAAAACGACCTTGCATGGCCAGTATGATGGCATAAAATCCGGCGAACAGGCCTGCCGTGGTAAACAGGTTGGGCAGTAAATAAATAACCTTTCTGGGTTTCTTTTCGTCTACTGCTTCCTGTCTGTTTTCACTATATTCATCAGTCATAAAAAACACCCGAAAAATTCTGAATACTCAGCCAGACTCATGGCGGAGATAAGCAAGAACATCACTCCCCGCCGTCAAACAAGCACCTGGCTCATGCTTCATTTTTGCGTTAACCGGCAGATAAACCGCCACTTGTGAGCCCAAAGGGATCATACCACATCTCTGGCCCTGACCTATTCTCTCTCCTACCTGTATAGCACAATGTGGCTGAAAGAACCTCGAATTTTTGCGCATCGACACCACCACATCATCACCTTCATCGGTCTGGATCCTGTGACTGAGATGAAGCCTGCCCACGGCCCCATGCAATTTAGGCAAGGGATCGCCTGGCAATAAAAACCATTGCTGAACAACCTTGCCTTCAAGCGGACTGCGTAGTCGATAGGCGCCGGTTTTATTCATTTGCAGCAACACGCGCATGGACTCACCATCCAGGTAGGGATTGGAAACGGTTTCGATGGAGACAATACAGCCATCCACCGGAGATACAATGGCAAGCGGCTCGGAAGTTATCGTGCGGCGCGGGTCCCTGAAGACATAAGCCAGAGAAATAAATATAAACCAGGCAGGCAGCGAGAAGATCGGGCCAGAAAAATATTGCAACACAAAGGCAATACTGGCAATGACTGTCAGATGAGGCCAGATTTCTCTTGAAACAATTGAATAATCAGCGTCCGACAATTTTTTCTCCACAAAAAAATGGAGGCATGGACCAAGTCCAATGTGCCTCCAACATTTTTCAATCGGCAAAAATCCTAGTTCTTGCTTTTATCTACCAGCTGGTTGGCCGTTATCCAGGGCATCATGCTGCGCAGATCTTCGCCAACCTTCTCGATTGGGTGGGCTGCATTCAAACGACGACGCGCCGTCATTTCGGGATAATGACTCTGGCCTTCGAGAATAAAGCGTTTTGCGTATTCACCAGTCTGAATATTTCTCAAGGCATTTTTCATCGCCTTGCGACTCTCTTCATTAATGACCTTCTCACCCGTCACATATTCCCCATACTCCGCATTATTGGATATGGAGTAGTTCATGTTGGCGATACCCCCCTGATACATCAGGTCGACGATCAGCTTGAGCTCATGCAGGCATTCAAAATAGGCCATTTCCGGGGCATAACCGGCTTCTGTTAACGTTTCGAATCCCGCCTTTACCAGCTCAACGGCACCGCCACACAACACAGCCTGTTCACCGAACAGATCGGTTTCAGTTTCATCCTTAAAGGTGGTTTCGATGATACCGGTACGACCGCCGCCAATAGCTGAGGCATAGGATAAAGCAATGTCCCGCGCCTTGCCTGATGCATCCTGATACATGGCGATCAGATCAGGGATACCACCGCCATTAACAAATTCATTGCGAACGGTATGTCCAGGCGCCTTGGGTGCTATCATTATGACGTCCAGGTCTTCGCGCGGAACAATCTGGTTATAGTGGATCGCGAAACCATGAGCAAAAGCCAGCACAGCCCCTTTTTTCAGATTAGGTTGTATTTCGTTTTTATACAGATCGGACTGAAACTCGTCAGGCGTTAATACCATCACCAGGTCAGCGCTGGCAACCGCATCGGCAACATTTTTCACCGCCAGTCCCGCCGCTTCAGCCTTGGCAGCAGACGCAGAACCTTCGCGCAGACCCACGGTAACATCGACCCCTGAGTCTTTCAGGTTATTGGCATGTGCATGCCCTTGTGAACCATAACCGAGTATGGATACCTTCATACCCTTGATAATACTGATGTCTGCATCTTTGTCGTAATAAAGTTTCATTGGAGTTACCTGTCAGATTTCTAAATTTAATTCTATAAACTCAAGATTTTTTCACCACGTGCGATACCGATAATACCGGAACGCACCAGTTCCATGACCTGAATTTTGTAAAGGTTCTGGATAAATGAATCCAGTTTGCTACTGGCGCCCGTGACTTCGATAGTATAGGTCTCTTCGCTCACATCAATTATCCTGCCGCGAAAAATATCGACGTAACGCGTGACTTCTTCGCGTTCCTGATGATTGGCCACGCGCACCTTGACCAGCATCATCTCACGTTCAAGATGAACACCTTCGGTCATGTCCTGAAGTTTGACAATATCGATGAGTTTATTCAGCTGCTTGGTGATTTGCTCGATAATCTCATCAGTACCGCGCGTGACCAGGGTCATCCTGGACAAAGAAGCGTCATTTGTCGGCGCCACCGTCAGCGATTCAATATTGTAACCGCGGGCCGAAAACAGGCCTGCTACACGAGACAGCGCCCCCGCTTCATTTTCTATTAGTATGGATATGATGTGTCGCATAAATTATACCAGGATCATTTCGTTTTGACCTGCGCCGGCAGGAATCATCGGGTAAACATTTTCGTCCTTGTCTGTAATGAAATCCATAAACACGACACGATCCCTGACCTTCATCGCTTCGATTAATGCGCCTTCAACGTCACCCGGTTTTTCAACACGAATACCGGCATGCCCGTAACTTTCAGCGAGTTTAACAAAATCAGGCAATGATTCCATATAGGACATGGCATAACGTTTGTCATAGAAAAACTCCTGCCACTGGCGAACCATACCCAGGTAGCCATTATTCAGGGTAATGACCTTGATCGGCAAGCCGTACTGTTTGAGTGTCGACAACTCCTGAATATTCATCTGGATACTGCCTTCACCCGTGATACAGGCCACGGTCGCATCCGGATAGGCCAGTTGCACACCCATCGCCGCAGGCATGCCAAAGCCCATCGTGCCCAAACCGCCTGAATTGATCCAGCGCCTGGGTTGATCAAATTTGTAATACTGTGCCGCCCACATCTGGTGCTGGCCGACATCGGAAGTGACATAGGCATCACCACCTGTCACTTCATAAAGTTTTTCAACCACCATTTGTGGCTTGATGATCTTGCCGCTGGTGTCATATTTCAGACAATCCATGGCACGCCATTCCTCGATCTGCTTCCACCACTCAGCCACGGCATCCTGATCCGTCTTGAAGCTCTTTGCCTTGATTAACTTGATCATATCTGTCAGCACGGCCTTCACGCCGCCCACAATAGGAACATCAACCTTAACGTTCTTGGCTATGGAGGCAGGGTCGATATCGATGTGAATAATCTTTGCCGTGGGGCAGAATTTTTCGATGTTTCCTGTCACACGATCGTCAAAACGCGCACCGATAGCGACCAGGACATCACAATTGTGCATACCCAGATTAGCTTCATAGGTGCCATGCATGCCCAGCATACCGAGAAACTGCCTATCAGTGGCCGGAAATGCTCCCAGGCCCATCAAGGTCTCGGTTATCGGGAAATTCAACAGACGAGTAAAGTCGGTTAGTTCATCACTCGCATTATCAAGCACTACACCACCACCTGTATAGAGCATAGGGCGCTTGGCTTTAGACAGCAAAGCTACCGCACGTTTGATCTGACCAACATGCCCTTTCACCACTGGGTTATAAGAGCGCAGGGAAACTTCTTTCGGGTAATGGTACTCAGCACGTTGAGCAGTAATATCCTTCGGGATATCAACCACCACAGGGCCTGGCCGCCCCGTGGTTGCTACATAAAACGCCTTCTTGATCGTTGTCGCCAGATCGGCAATATCCTTCACCAGGAAGTTATGTTTCACGCAGGGTCGCGTAATACCTACAGAATCAACTTCCTGGAAGGCATCATTGCCGATCAGACTGGTGGGTACCTGACCCGTGAAAACAACCAAGGGAATAGAATCCAGATGGGCCGTGGCAATACCGGTGACGGCGTTGGTTGCTCCTGGTCCCGAAGTGACCAGGACGACTCCCGGCTTGCCTGTTGCACGCGCATAGCCATCAGCCGCATGTGTCGCAGCCTGCTCATGACGAACCAGAATATGTTTGACCTTATCCTGCTGATATAGTGCATCGTAAATATGCAACACAGCACCGCCCGGATATCCAAACAGGCAATCAACCCCCTCATCCTCGAGGCAGCGGACAAATATCTCGGCACCGGTTATTTCCACCTTGGCTTCCCCTTAATTCAAATTTCGCTTATTGACCAGCCAGACAATAAGATGTGGTAAATATCTTCGGTACTGCACGAAAAATGCCCGCATAAACGGGCCGCTTGCACCAAAATCGCTAAACATTAGAAAGTACTGTTATTGCACAAGAAGGTCAAGAAAAATAACCAAAAACCAGACTAAGAACGGTCTTTTTAGCCGATTCGGGCCAAAACCGGCTTTAACCCACAAAAATTGGAGGAGAATGTCCTTGTCATCATCTCATTTTTCTTCATAATCCTAATAGTTAACATTTAATTATCAGGATACAAATATGTTTGAGAAAAGGCATTGGCTTTACGGGCTTTTGATTATATCGGCATTATCTAACCCAGCCTTGGCTGGTCTATATAAATGGTATGATTCCAAGGGGCAAGTGCACTATACGGACAACCCACCCACTAACGAAAAGTCCGAATCTTTAAACCCGAACACGGCACTACCCACCGGCGTGGAAAAAGAAAAATCTGCATTGGATAAGCAGACCGAGGAATTTAATAAACGTAGAGATGAGCGTTTGAAAAAAGAAGATGAAGAGAAAAAAAAGGCCTTACAGGAAGAACAGCGCAAAAAAAATTGCGAGATCCTCAAGAAAAATTTACAAACATTCCTGACAAGAAATCGCGTTTCAAAAACGGTCGATGGCGAAAAAGTGGTTATGCCCTATGAAGAACGGGTAAAAGAGATCGATGCTGCACAGAAAAGGATCGATAAAGAATGTGCTGGCTTCTAGATTCGCAGAATCGGTTTAATTCAGCGATACTGGATACAACATGCCTTACCTGAAAATCAATACGAATGTCTCTCTCGATAAAGACCGCAAAAACGCACTGGCCGCTAGCGCGTCTACCTTGTTATCACAATTACTGGGCAAGCCGGAAAGTTACATCATGGTCGAGATTGCTTCAGATGCAAGCATTATGTTTGCATCAACAAATGAACCGGCCGTCTATATCGAATTGAAAAGTATTGGCCTGCCGGAAGCGGATACTGAAAAACTATCCGCCAGCCTGTGTGATTTTATCGATGCACAAATTGGCGTACCTCCTGACAGGATTTATATCGAGTTTTCCCCAGCAGCCCGACACCTGTGGGGCTGGAACAAGCACACTTTCTAACAACGGATATTAAATACGATAATGATAAAGAAACTTTTGTGGATATTGGTTATTATAGCGGCCGTCATCGGCATCCTGGCTTATCAGGACCCTGATCTTAAACAATGGATCATGAAATCTGTCGGGCAGACGGAGGACAAAAGCAAGGTCTACAAATGGAAAGACAGTGATGGCAACTGGCAAGTCAGTAATACACGACCGCCCAGTGGTATCGTCTATACTGAACAGGAATACCTACATAACTCCAACATTGTACCTGCTCAATCCGAAAACAAATAACTCATAGCCACTTGATATCCCTGTACAGATTTGCATAACAATCTGTACAGAAACAATTTTTATTAACAGGAATAACCAGTATTATGCGAGTCTCACGTTTCCCTCTCTCGACCCTGAAAGAAATCCCGTCCGATGCCGAGGTGGTCAGCCACCAACTGATGCTACGCAGCGGTATGATTCGCAAGATCGCCGCCGGCATTTATACCTGGTTACCACTGGGGCTGCGTATATTACGTAAAGCCGAAGCGATTGTACGTGAAGAAATGACAGCGGCTGGTGCACTCGAAATCCTCATGCCTTCGGTCCAGCCTGCGGAGCTATGGCAGGAATCCGGTCGTTGGGAACAATATGGTCCCGAGCTGTTGCGCTTTCACGACAGGCATCAACGTGAATTCTGTTATGGCCCGACCCATGAAGAAGTGATTACGGACATGGTCCGACGGGAGATACGCAGCTATAAACAACTCCCTATCACCTATTACCAGATACAAACCAAATTCCGCGACGAGGTAAGACCTCGTTTCGGCATTATGCGTGCCCGTGAATTCCTGATGAAGGACGCCTACTCCTTCCACCTCGATCAGGACTCATTACAGAACACCTATGACACAATGTTTTCTGCCTACACACAAATATTCACGCGCATGGGATTGAAATTCAGACCAGTAGAAGCCGATACAGGCAGTATCGGTGGTAATGCCTCGCATGAATTCCATGTATTGGCGGATTCCGGTGAAGATGCCATCGCCTTTTCAGACCAGAGCCAGTATGCTGCCAACGTCGAATTGGCGCCTGCGCTAGCGACACCAAGCGAACGCCCACCTGCACAGGCCAACCTGGAAAAAACAGACACACCGAATCAACACAGCATTGAGGAGGTCGGCGCGTTCCTCAAAATACCGACATCGCAATGCATCAAGACATTACTGGTACAAGGCGAGAACGATGAAGTCATTGCCCTGGTATTACGTGGCGATCATACACTCAATGAAATCAAGCTTGAAAAAATTGCAGGGCTTGCGAAACCCTTCGCTTTTGCTAGCGCAGATCAGATAAAAACTATCGCAGGCTGCCAGGCTGGCTCCATCGGACCTGTCGATCTATCTGTGCGCACACTGGTGGATCATAGTGCTGCACTCATGTCGGATTTTGTTTGCGGCGCCAACGAAGACGGTAAACACTACACTGGTGTCAACTGGGAACGTGATTGCACGATCACTGAAACAGCCGATTTACGTAACGTCGTCGATGGCGATCCCAGCCCGGATGGAAAAGGTACACTGACGATCGCAAGAGGTATTGAAGTCGGTCATATTTTTCAGCTGGGTGAAAAATACAGCCAGGCACTTCAAGCCACAGTATTAAATGAAAACGGCAAGTCCACTGTCATGACCATGGGATGTTACGGTATTGGCGTATCTCGTGTCATCGCCTCGGCTATCGAGCAAAACCATGATGATAATGGCATTGCCTGGCCTGCAGCACTTGCCCCCTTCCAGGTCGCGTTGGTTCCTGTCGGCCTGCATAAATCTGACACTGTGCGCCAGGCGGTAGAAGATTATTACCAGGCGTTACTCAATCATGGCATCGATGTTATTTTGGATGACCGCAATGCCCGACCCGGCATCATGTTCGCCGACATGGAATTAATCGGCATACCCCACCGAATCGTGGTCAGCGAAAAAGGGCTGGAAAAAGGAGAGCTGGAATACAAGGCGCGTGCCGATGATAAAGCTTCCATTATTCCTGCCGATAACCTCATTGAATTCATGAGGTCAACATTGCAAAAATAGTAAAGCACTCTATTGATTATGTACAAAAAACTTATCAAAATCATCCTGCTAAGTTGCCTGTCATTTCTGACCATGCATACCGCCCGGGCAAGCGCACCCGTATTTGATGAAACGCTGCGTCAGCGCCTGATCGAGGCTATCAACGACTCAGAAAGCTTTACTGACAAATTCGTTGCCGAAGTCTGGCTAACCGACATGTCGCAACGTATGCGTCGCTACGTAAAAAACAAGGAAGAACGGATCGCCATCCTTAAGATCCTTCACGAAGAGGCCACCCGAGCCAGGCTGGCACCCGAACTGGTACTGGCTGTCATCCAGATAGAAAGTGCTTTTAACCGCTATGCCATCTCGTCTGTTGGCGCCAGAGGACTGATGCAGGTCATGCCGTTCTGGCTCAAGGAAATTGGCAAACCTCACGAGAATATGTTTGATCTCCGCGTCAACCTTAGAATGGGTTGCACGATCTTGCGGTATTATATGGACAAGGAAAAGAATGACAAGCGCAAGGCTCTGGCTCGATACAACGGCAGTGTCGGCAAGCGAAAATACCCGGACAAAATCTTCAAAGCCCTGAACAAACGCTGGTTCAAACAATAGGCACTACGGATCTTTACGACAGAGGCAATCATCACCCGATAACAAAATCACTTTCCCTGATAACATCATGATCTTCACATTGGACATGAGTCACTCGCGCGAGCGCCGGGCCAACCGACAGCCACTGACAGAGACTATTGACGGCCTCCGTATCACCACAGGCAAGCACGTCAACCGAACCATCCTCAAGGTTTCTGGCATAGCCACACACACCCAGTCCCAATGCCTTTTGTCGGGTGGCGTATCGATAGGAAACACCCTGCACACGGCCAGCAACACGACAGCGTTTACAGGTTATCATGGCAAAATAATAGTAGCTGCCTGACCTTTTCTGAATAGCTTTCCCTCTGGATTAAATGTGACTTCCAGCAAATATAAACCGCCCTGCTCATCATCCTTGGGCTCCATACCGACACTCGACACCTTGCCTGTGAATACCTGACTTCCAACTTTGACCTTGACTTCGGCACCTGCTTTCACTTCCCTCAACTCACTGACATTAACGGCCGTACGCGCCAGCATGTGATTGACATCCGCGATCACCAGCAGTGGATTAGCCTGAAAGCGATTCACCACCGTCTGTTGGTCGTGTGCATACACTTGCACAACCATCGCCTCTAATGGCGAACGAATAACACTATACTCAAGATCCAGCCGAGCCTGGGTTAACCCGGCTTCTGCTTCAAATAGTTCGGCCTGAGCTTTCGTATACTCTATTTTTACCAACTGACGATCATGTACAGAAATTGCCGTGCGCTCAAACAACTCATCGGCACGCTCCAGCTCGAGTTTCGCTTCGGTATAATTTTCCCGGCCACGACTCAGAATAGCTTTCGCCTTTTTGAGCTGTGCATTGAATCCCCTGTGATCCAGTTTAATCAGCGTCTGGTTTTTTTTAACTCGCTGCCCTGCCTTGACCAGTACTTGAGAAACCACCCCTGATACCGGCGTTGATAACTCCAGGCGTTGATTCCAGTCCAGGGCAGCCGATTTTTCTACCGCCAAAACGGGACCCGCCAACAAGATCAAAGCCGTTATTAATAAACCCTGTTTTATACTTTGCGTTTTCATAAGCCGCTCACTTTTTCACAACACCATCGTTAACTTTTACCGCGGCAACGCGCTTACCTAACAGCGCATCAAGACGTGCCCATGCCAATGCGAAATCAAAATCCGCCTTGGCAGACTGATATAATGCCGCAGAATAGAGTGCCAAAGAATCTCCCAGATCCGCGGCGACATCCAGTTCATACAATCCACGATCTTTATCGAGGGCAGCATCACGAAATTCAGAAAATACGGCCGCCTCATCGCGCTGAGCCTTGACCACCGTTAATAGTTGCCATGATTCCAACACCTGCTGCTGCACATCCATCTCGGCCTTGCGTAAGAGCGCACGCGTCTCTATGAGTTGAGAACGCTGCTGTGCAATCGCCGCATCAAGGGCCCCGCTACTGCTTAATGGCATCTCAAATATGAAACCACCACGATATCTGTCACTAGAGCGAAATTTCCTGGAATACTCCGCCGCCTGTAGTTCAAGATCTATCGTCGGTTTTTTACGTGCACGTGCCGACAGCACCCGCTGTTGTGCCGACTCGACTTCCTGCCTTATCGCCAGCAGACCAGCATTGGTCAGCAATGCTTCCTTATGCAAGACGTCTATATCAGGCACTTCTCGATTCAGTACGGCCAGTTCGGGACGAACCAGATTAGCGGGCAATTCGCCTGGATAATTCAATATATTGGCCAACTTTGAACGGCTGGCACGGCGTGCGACATCGCTGGCATAACGTATGCTCCGAGACTGATAGTAGGTATTCTCTGCTTCCAGTAAATCCACATCCGCTATCTGCCCCAGCTTGTTTCTGTCCTGGGCGCGATCAAATCGAACAAACGCAATGGCCATCAGTTCATTATCGCGTGCATAGGCAAGATCCGCCAAAATGACATCGAAAAATGCCTGCATAATATCGATACGATGTTGAGACTGTTGATCAGCCAGCAGCCACCTCTGGGAATTGACTGACGCCTCGGCAGCGGCTGTATCCGCAGAACTGCGCCCGAAATCATACAGCCGTTTACTCGCCGACAAGGCGATATTATGATCGTCTCGGTCTGAATACAAGACACGGTCAGCTGGCTCTACCCAGCGCAAGCGCCCATCAAGCCGCGTCTGCAAACCATTATTACCCTCAATATTATCTCTACTGGCTTGCGCACCCTGCAAACGGCTACGTGCCACCATATTGTCAGGATGATCATTACCACTCAGCGACAAGGCAAACTCAAGCGTCAGTGGGTCGGGTAAAGCAGATGCGCTTTTTTCTTCTGCTGGAAGCACTTTGATAAACAAGGAAAGCAGAACAAAAAACAATATTTTATTATAAGACAAATGAATAACCTTACGTAATTAAAACCTACACTATCCCCGGTTACCTCTTATTGCACATACACAATGACCTACTTCATGTATGTTACGGGAAAATAAAATATAGCATCCTGATTCTAACAATTCCTGACGAAGACAGGAATCATTAGCGGGATTGCCTTTGCTCCTTGCGTTTTATACGTTTATACTTGGAAAATGGCATTTTCTCGTACGTTTTGTCACTGGCATATTCCCCTAACCACAGAAATTCCTCAACACCGGAGGCCGCTCCCGTATAGCGAACAACCATCTTCCCCTGCAAATCGAAAAAAGCAAACACGGGTGTAGCACCTCTATTTTTAGCGATCTCGGAAAAATATTTTTTCTTTGTCGTTTCATTGCCTGCAAAATCAACAATGTCTTCGGCACTTTCAATATCAATACTGAGCACCAGAAAGTGTTCCTGAAAATAATCCTGCACCGCAACCTGATTGAGTATGGTGGTTTTCATACGATGACAAAAGGGACATTCTTCCTGCTCGAAAAAGATCAAGACACCTTTTTTACCCTTACTTTTTGCATCGGCAAGATCATCTGTCAAATCACCCAGGGTATGTTCAAAGAAAAATTTGGCAGGATCACGTGGCAAGGCGGCTGATACCAGTCCCATCGAAAAAACAAGAAACAGGCTAAGGATAAGGCGGTATGATGGTGTCATATTCGTATTCCTGATAATCGGGTCGTTTCACTCGTGAGATCAGTCATCGCACGATGAACTGACTACTTAATCTCGACATTCATGCTTATAATACATCTAGTAGACCCATATAATCACCATCAGTTCAGGTAATATTGACACAATGACCATTATTCGACAGGAAGACTTTATTGCCAGCATTGCCGATGCACTGCAATTCATTTCATATTACCACCCCAGTGATTTCGTACAGGCCATGAAAAACGCCTATGAACTCGAAGAGTCTCCAGCGGCCAAAGATGCGATCGCCCAGATCCTGGTGAATTCCCGCATGTGCGCTATCGGACACCGACCACTGTGTCAGGATACCGGTATCGTGACTATATTCCTCAAGATCGGCATGGATATCCAATGGTACACTGACATGAGTATTGATGAAATGGTCAATAGCGCAGTCAGTCGTGCGTATCTCCACCCTGACAATGTTCTCAGGGCATCGATTGTCAGCGACCCGGCTGGCAGCAGAAAAAATACCGGCGACAATACCCCGGCCGTGATACACACCCAGATCGTCCCGGGTAATCAGGTCGATGTCATCGTCGCGGCAAAAGGCGGCGGTTCAGAAAACAAGGCCAAATTTACAGTACTGAACCCAAGCGACGACATAGTCGAATGGGTGCTAAAAACAGTACCCACACTGGGTGCTGGCTGGTGTCCTCCGGGGATATTGAGCATCGGTATTGGCGGGACGGCGGAAAAAGCGATGTTACTGGCAAAAGAAGCCATGATGGAACCCGTCAATATTCAGGAGTTGATCAAAAAAGGCCCTGCCAATACGATCGAAGCCTTAAGGCTGGAGCTCTATGAAAAGGTCAATGCCCTGGGCATTGGCGCACAAGGCCTGGGTGGGCTCGTGACGGTACTCGACATCAAGATACTGGACTATCCAACACACGCGGCCTCCAAGCCCATAGCCATGATCCCCAATTGTGCCGCTACCCGTCATTGTCATTTTACCCTTGATGGCACGGGCCCGGCCGTACTGGAAATACCGGATATCGATAGTTGGCCGCAGATTGACTGGGACCCCAGCCAGTCGCGCAAGATTGATCTTGATAGCTTGTCGCCCACGGACGTACTCGACTGGCAGCCAGGCGAAACCCTGTTATTAAGTGGCCACCTATTAACCGGGCGTGATGCTGCCCATAAGGAGATAAGCCGCCTGATCAAACTGGGTGAGCCTTTACCTGATGGTCTGGATTTTCATAATCGCTTTATCTACTACGTTGGCCCTGTCGACCCCATCGGCGATGAGGTCGTTGGCCCCGCCGGGCCCACGACCGCGACGCGCATGGATAAATTTACAGAAACCATGCTATCAAAAACAGGTCTCCTCGGTATGATAGGAAAAGCCGAAAGAGGCCCCACTGCGATTGAATCCATTAAAAAACACCAATCCGTCTATCTGATCGCCACAGGGGGGGCCGCCTATCTGGTCGCCAAAGCCATACGCTCATCTCGTGTCGTTGCTTTCCCTGAGCTGGGCATGGAGGCCGTCTATGAATTTGAAGTCAAGGATATGCCAGTAACAGTCGCCGTCGATAGCAAGGGGAATTCTGTACACCAGAGTGCGCCACTGGAGTGGCGCAAACGCATTGGTAAGATTGAAGTCACATTCCCTGAAAAGAAATAGACACATGCATAAACTGGACTTCTGGAAAGAAAAAAAGCTGCACGAACTCAACGAGCATGAATGGGAAGCGATTTGTGATGGCTGCGGCCGATGCTGTTTACATAAACTGGAGGACATGGATACCGGCAAGCTCCACTACACGCGCTTGGCCTGTAAACTACTGGATATAGACACCTGTCAATGTAAAAATTATGCCGATCGCTTTCACTATGTACCGGACTGCATATCGCTTAAACAGGATTTATATCAAACCCTGAAGTGGTTGCCTAGCTCTTGCGCATACCGTTTACTGGCCGAGGGGAAAGATTTGCCAGACTGGCATCACCTGGTGAGTAAAGACCCGCAGTCTGTCGTGGATGCCGGTATTTCAGTGAAACACTTTGCCGTCTGTGAAGATGATAAAGCCGACCCACATTGTTTTATCATTGATGATCTTTAGATTGATCGTCATCACTTTCTGCTAACTTATAGCTGGTTTCAGACAGTGACATCCTGATAGTAATCAAACGATCAAGACCCGCCAGCGACAGGCGGCGCGCAAGTGCCTTACTACAATTCAGTACCTCTATACGCGAGTGATTATCTTTTTGATAATAGAGTAATAATAGGGTCGAAAAAATCGAGGCATCAATATGCGTTACATTTTCAAGATCGATAAAGATTGATTCAATCGAATCGGGTAAAGAATCAACAATATCCTGCAACTGCAAAGAGCGGTTGATATCAAACACACCCTGCAAATGAAATATTATAAAACTACCATCATCTGATAACGTAGTTTCAATCGACATATTTTTCCTTCCAGGTCCGTATGATACAAACACGCCTGATTTTCGGCTTCCATTTACTCTAATGAATATGCTATTAACATAGCGTAGTACATCGAATGATGGAGCTAGTCCCGGGTATTGTTATAAAAAAGGGCCTCAATGAGACCCTTTAAAATTTATTATTATAGTTAAATACTTACTTAGCCAAATAGGCTTTATCAGATGCCTCAACTGCACCAATACTCCAGGCACCCCTGGTCTTGGCATGATTGATAGCCGAATTGACTTCAGAATCAGCAGGATTGGAATTGATATCAAATTCCTGACCCGGATAAATCAGATCGGCATCTTTGATCTTGTCACTGTTCGCCTTATAAATGAGCGGCCACTGGTAAGGGTTTCCATAGATCGTATCCTTGCCGGCAATACCCCAAAGGCTGTCACCACGGACTACGTTGTAAGATGACATCGAACTCTCGGATGAAGGTAAACTACGGTCAGTACCTTGCTCCAGATAATACTGTTTTACCGCCATTTCAGCCTGGGAACGGGCCTCGTTAGCCAACTTGACAGCTTTGGATTCATCACCCTTTTGTGCCGCAGCTTCCGCTTTTTTGAGGATTTTGCCTGTATCTCTCCAGAGATAACCCAGTGAGGAGGCTTTTTTCATTTCCGCTTTGGCATTGGCAATAGCAACAGAAGAAGCGGAAGGTCCCGAGTCTGTTGAGGCAGGTGCCGCTTCCTGTTTTTGCTGACTGGCGCAACCTACTGCCATGCTCGCAGTTAATAGCAGGACGGCTATATGTTTGATTTTATTGTTTAATTTCATTAATCTCCAACTCCAATGCATCAATGATTTATTCAAATTCTTTTATGTCTATAGACTATATTATAGTCGATTCGATAAAAAACAGTGCGGAATAACATCCAAAACCCGCCAATAATCTCCTTTTATAAGAATCAGTTACACAACATTCTTATCTCCATCTAGTAAACACCCTACATTTATAAGTGTCAAGTAAAAATCAATGATATTTAACAAAAAATCATTTAATTTCATAATGTCACCGACATAGAGAAAAGAATTTGAACTGAAACCATGTCCTGTGCAGGATTTAGCCCCTTGCTTAAGCTGAACCCCATTATTACACACCTATCAATACACTATTTTGACAGCTGAATCCGACACGCTATACACTCCTGTTCCTCCATTCAAAGACTGGACCGACCGAGCGATGACGACTGATGACACGAAAACACTGATTTACCACAACCCACGTTGCAGCAAATCCCGACAAACGCTGCAAATACTCAACGATAAGGGGGTTGATGCTGATGTCGTTGAATATCTCAAACAACCGCCTGATTTCAAAACACTGGAACATATTCTTGGATTGCTTGGATTGGAACCGCGCGAGCTTATGCGCAAAAATGAAACGTGTTACACAACACTACAACTTAATGATGACAATCTTGATAGGCCATCGCTCATCCAGGCGATGGTCGACAATCCCGAATTGATCGAAAGACCGATTGTTATCCGTAATGGCAAAGCGATCATCGGCAGGCCACCTGAACGTATCCTGGAGATTCTGACATGAGTGATGTCCTGGTTTTGTATTACAGTCGTTATGGCGCCACCGCAGACATGGCCCAATGGATTGCCCGCGGCATCGACGAAGTCGAAGGCATGCAGGCCCGCATCAGAACAGTACCGCCAGTGTCGCCCGTATGTGAGGCCGTTGAAGACAACATCCCTGCTAGTGGCGCGCCCTATGTGAACACGAGTGACCTGAGTGAATGCAGCGGTATTGCGCTCGGTAGTCCGACAAGATTCGGCAACATGGCCGCACCATTAAAATACTTTATTGATAGCACCAGTAGTCAGTGGCTGTCCGGCAGTCTGAGTGGTAAACCGGCTACTGTATTCACATCGACATCAAGCATGCACGGCGGACAGGAAACGACATTACTCAGCATGATGTTACCCTTGATTCATCACGGCATGATTTTTATCGGTGTTCCCTACACATGCACTGAGTTATTACACACTCACTCGGGTGGCACCCCCTATGGCAGCAGCCATCTGGCGGGGGTTGACAGCAAACTGGGCCTGACTGAAGAAGAAAAGGAAATCTGCAAACAACAAGGCAAGAGGCTGGCGAAAGCAGCAGCACTTCTTTGCCCTTCTGAACAGGCAATTCTAAGATGACAGACCCCAAGTTGTTCCGCATAGTAGCGATGATGGGTTATTTTGGACTTTGGTTACTCCTGCCTCTCTGGTATGCCTGGCTGGCACCTTCTACCCACTTTCCCCCGGGCATGGCCATCGCATTCCTATTAACCCCCCTGGTTTTTCCACTGATTGGTATCATTAAGGGCAAACCCTACACCTATGCCTGGAGTGCTTATGTATCACTGCTGTATTTTATGCACGGCATTGGCGAGACTTATAGCGAACCTGACCAGCGATTGTATGGCAGTCTTGAAATCCTGCTGAGTCTCATGTGGTTCTGTGGAGCGATTTTTTATGCACGCTATTGCCCGAAAAAATAAGCTGAAGCTGTCAGGGAGCCTCTGATTAATTCTGGATTGGGCGGAGATCGCCAAAAATAGCCCGCTATTAGCAAGATGTCCAATGCCGAGTCCGGAACCCCTGGTCAAATCATGAATTGACCTGATTTGATCTGGGATTCATTAATATTTCTCCCACCACTGTGCCACCGCACCACTATCCAACGGTCTGCTGATATGAAAGCCCTGGGCAAAATCACAACCCAGCTCAGTTAACTCATCCATGGTTTTTTTATCTTCAACACCCTCAGCGATCACTTTCAGCCCTAGGCTGTGAGCAAGGTTAATGGTGGATCGCACAATGACATGATCATGCTGATTCTGCATCATTTCACTAACAAATGAACGATCTATTTTCAGTGAGCTCACGGGCAAGCGTTTGAGGTAGGCCAGCGAGGAATAACCGGTACCATAATCGTCAATCGACAAACTCACACCCAGCCGGGCAATTTGTGTCAGTGTTTGTTGCGTTCTTTCCGTGTCATGCATTAATGCTGACTCGGTAATTTCAAGCTCAATTCGACGCGCGTCAACATCATGCTTCTGAATCAGGGATTCGAGGTTGCCGGGACAATCCTGATCGAGAAGATTTCGGGTGGACAGATTAATTGCAACAGTGACGTCCATGCCGCTCTCACACCATTTTTTTAACTGCGATAGTGATGTATCAATCACCCAGTATAACAATTGATGGATCTGGTCGCTGACTTCTGCCAGCGGGATAAACGCCACAGGCTCAACACGACCAAGTCGAGGATGGTGCCAACGCGACAATGACTCGAACCCGATCACCCGGTGGCTGTCGAGATCAACCTTGGGTTGGTATTGCAACATCAACTGGTTTTCGCGGATAGCGCTACCCAACTCTACGATCATAGCCAGGCGCTCGGGCGAGTGTTGATCAAGCGCAACATCATAGACGTCAACACTGGAACCTGTCCGTTTCGCCTGGTACATTGCCACATCAGCACAACGTAAAAGTCCACTGCAATCGCTGGCGTGTTCAGGATAGGTGGACAGGCCCATGCTGGCACTGATACCAACCGACATCTCTCCTACCTCAAACGGCAAGGTTAACGTCTGCATTAAGCCGTTGGCTGCGGTCATCGCCTCGTCACTGCCCTGCGTCATCGACAACACCAGGGCGAATTCATCGCCACCCAGTCGACAAAACAAGGTTTCTTCATCTCCCAGGGATGAGGATACTCTGTCAGCGATTTGCACCAGCAGGTTATCGCCAAGGTCATGACCCAGGGTGTCGTTAATTTCTTTGAAGCGATCGATGTCAAAAAGAATCATAGCCAGACCGACATTATCTGTTTCTGCCCTGGCCAGCATACGGCGACATTCCCGATGTAGATAATCCCTGTTTGGCAATCCCGTCAAATGATCATGCATGGCCTGATACTCAAGTACTGACACATGCCTGGCATTGATCAGCGCCAATGCCACACTGCGGCCTATCGCCACATAAGTCTCACTGTCAATTCGATCAATATCATCAGGACGGTTATAGCTGAGACTAAGAGTACCCAGGGCCTGATCCTGAAAGACAAGCGGTATGACGACAGCGCTGCAGTCACCTCGTTTGAGAAGAGCAGCCTTGACCCCTTCATGCACATCATCGGCCAATTTCAGATCACGAATAATGACTATTTGGCGGTCTTGCAAGACCCGCCCATTCAAACTCGCCTGGATGGGAAGGGTCGCCCCGATCTTGATCATATCATCATCATAACCATGCTGAGCTATCAAATCGAGAGTCTGCGCGCGCTCATCCAGTAAATACATGGCGACCAATGGAGGCTGGGAGATAGACACTA
>Ga0209633_10000578_pt1 | contig 41766 bp, 46 predicted proteins | sample Cruoilmetagenom1_FD_187290 | JGI IMG/M metagenome (GOLD analysis project Ga0209633, IMG submission 187290) | Oil polluted marine microbial communities from Coal Oil Point, Santa Barbara, California, USA - Sample 1 (SPAdes) (version 2) | ecosystem: Environmental > Aquatic > Marine > Oil seeps ...
ATCGTTCATTGCCATTCGGAGGAACGTCTCGCGAACGGCCTCTGCGGTCTTCAGCGGATCTGGCTTGCCGTCGACGCCTTCCGGATTTACGTAGATCAGGCCCATCTGCACTGCTGCGAGCGGGTTTTCGAGGGAGGTCTCGTCATTGCCGTCCGCATAGCGGTCCTTGCCGAGCCATTCCTTCTCCGAGCCCCAAAAGATGTCTGTTTCAGGGTGCCAAATATCTTCGCGGCCGAAGCCAAACCCGAAGGTCTTCAGGCCCATAGATTCATAGGCGATGTTGCCGGCAAGGACGATGAGGTCTGCCCACGAGATCTTGTTGCCGTACTTCTTCTTGATCGGCCACAAAAGCCGGCGGGCCTTGTCGAGGCTGACATTGTCCGGCCATGAGTCGACCGGAGCGAAGCGCTGGTTGCCGGTGCCTGCTCCACCACGGCCGTCCGCGATACGATAGGTGCCGGCGGCGTGCCAGGCCATGCGGATCATCAGGCCGCCATAATGGCCCCAGTCGGCAGGCCACCAGTCTTGACTATCGGTCATCAGCGCATGGAGGTCTTTCTTAAGCGCCTCGAAATCGAGCTTCTTGAGCTCTTCACGATAGTTGAAGTCCTTGTCCAGCGGATTGGTCTTGGCATCTTGCTGATGCAGAATGTCGAGATTGAGGGCGGCCGGCCACCACTCCATGACGTTTGTGCCGAGGGCCGTATTCGCGCCGTGCATTACTGGGCACTTGTTTTCAACTATGGCGTCCATGTTCTACTCTCCGATCGTGTTCTGCAGATTCTGCCGGTTGCCAATGCAAGGATCTTGATCCTCGATAACCTATCCAGCTCCATGGACCCCGCAATGACATAGATCCGGTCACGCGTAGTGTCCTGATCACCGTAATCTCTCTAGAAATTCATAGAATTAATCGAGATAGGGCCTGCGGCGTCAACTCTCTGGTCGTTCTGGATAGCATCGCCCGGCGCGCTACCAGTGGTCGCGACGCTTGGGGGCGTTTGTGACATTGGCTACTCCAAACTCTTCTCCCAAATGCTACCAAACGCAGGTCATCAGGTGAAGTTTGGAATACTTATCACCACGATAAGGTATCCTTATGGTGGATATAGCGCCCACGCCGGCTTGCCCGACAGTCGCCAGTTCGATCTAAGCGAATATCGCCCGTCGCCCGGTCTCTCGATGGTGCTTCTTAGGATTTGGTGCCGGCAAAGTCCCGGAAGCTTTCGGAATAAAAAATGGTGCCCAGGGGCGGAATCGAACCACCGACACGCGGATTTTCAGTCCGCTGCTCTACCAACTGAGCTACCTGGGCCAAGCACCGTTAAGGGACCGGATTTGGCGCGCTATGGGCGCGCGCCCGCATCCGATCCGGGCGCCCAAAAAAGGGTGTTGGCTTATAGGAAATCGCTTCCGCGCTGTCGAGTCGCCGCGAGCCCGTTTCGAAGGCCCGTAACGATGCGCGGCGGCAGCCCGGGCGGGCGCGGGATCGGGCGCCTAGGCGCCCCCCCCGAACTCGTCATCTTCGGGCGAGGCCGGCGGGCCCTTGATCACATAGCCGTCGCTCAGCCAGCGGTTCAGGTCGACATGCGCGCAACGCAGCGAGCAGAACGGCCGGTGATGCTTCTGCACCGGCTTGCCACAGACCGGGCAGCCGGCGCCGCCCGCCTTTCTCGGGGTCCCATTGCCCCTGCCAAACCCTTTGCCGGGGGGTATCATTGCGGGTTCAGCTCCGCCTTGCTGAGCCAGTTGAAGTAGATCGGGTACCCCTCGCCCCGCAGCATGCCCACCGTCTCGGTGAGCGGCAGGCCGACCACATTCGAGTAGGAGCCGACCAGCTTGGTGACGAAGGCGCCCGCCACGCCCTGTATCGCATAGCCGCCCGCCTTGCCGCGCCATTCGCCGGACCCGATATAGGCGTCGATCTCGTCGCGCGAGAGCCGCTTGAAGCGGACCCGGGTCTCGACCACCCGCTGCCGGTAGTTGCGATCCGGCGTCACCAGGCAGACCGCTGTGTAGACCCGGTGCGAGCGGCCCGAAAGGAATTGCAGCGCGGCCACCGCTTCATCCAAATAGTTGGCCTGCGCCAGCACGCGGCGACCCACGGCAACCGAGGTGTCGGCCGCCAGCACGAAGGCCTTCGAGAGCTCGTCGTCCTTCATCAGGGTCTGGGTCACCGCCTCGGCCTTGGCGCGGGCCAGCCGGCGCACCAGCGAGCGGGGCACTTCGCCCTTTTTCGGGGTCTCGTCGATGCTGGCGGGAATCAAGGAGTCGGGCTCGATGCCGACCTGCTGCAGCAGGGCGAGCCGCCGCGGCGATCCGCTGGCCAGCACGAATTTATGCCGGTCCGGCGCGATTGCCTCCGAGGCGCCCGGTTCCGACGGCGCGGGGTCATCGGCGCGCACGTCGCCACGCGCCTCCCCCGACCGCTTGAACCTTTCAGCCAGGCCCTGCAGCGGGTTCCTACTTAAAACGGTAGGTGATGCGTCCTTTGGTGAGGTCATAGGGCGTCATTTCGACCAAGACTTTGTCGCCGGCAAGGACGCGGATCCGGTTTCTGCGCATCCGTCCCGCGGTATGGGCAATGATCTCGTGGCCATTCTCAAGCTTCACCCTGAAGGTGGCGTTGGGCAGCAACTCCGTAACGCTGCCTGGAAATTCGAGCAGTTCTTCCTTTGTCATGAAACTCCTGTCCATGGAAAAGTTTGGCGGACAATGGGCGTCCCGAACGCCAAAATCAAGGCATTCCCTGTCACGGGGCTGATATCAGACATGGGGCGCGCCGCCCAAACCGAAGCGTTGCTTGATTTGCTGCGTGAGCTGGTCGCGGCAAGCCCGGTAGGCATCGAGGATTGTTTCGCGGCTGCCGCTCACCGCTGTGGGATCGGGAACCGGCCAATATTCCACTTCCGTGGAATCGGCGCGGGCGAACTCCAGCGCCTGATGATGCGCCTCGGGCGAGAGCGTAATGATCAGGTCGAAGGCGGCCTCGTCCAGATCCGCCATCGCGGTGGGTTTGTGGTCTGAAATATCGATTCCGATCTCATCCATCACGGCAACCGCAAACTGGTCGACCTTGCCCCGCCTCGCACCAGCCGACGCCACGCGGGACCGGCCGCCCGAGAGATGGTCAAACAGGGCGGCGGCGATCGGCGAGCGCACGGAATTCAGCGAGCAAGCGAATAGCACCGAGTCCGGCAGCTCCCCCCAATTCACCACCCCCTCAGCCCCTCCAATGCAGCGCGCAGATCAGGGTGAAGAGCCGGCGCGCCGTATCGAAGTCGACCGTGATCTTGCCCTTCAGCCGCTCCATCAATATCCGGCTGCCCTCGTCGTGCAGTCCGCGGCGTCCCATGTCGATCGCCTCGATGCGGCTGGGCGGCGCGGTCTTGATCGCCTCGTGATAGCTGTCGACGACGATGAAGTAGTCCTTCACCAGGCGGCGGAACGGCGAGAGCGAGAGCAGGAAGCTCATCAGTGGTTCGGCGTCGGCGTCGCTCACCGCGAAGACCAGCCGGTTTTCGGCCATCGAGATGTGCAGGGTGTAGGGCCCGCCTGCCCGCCCATCCAGCTCGAAATAATTCTTCTCCAGCAGGTCGAAGATCGCGACCTTGCGTTCGTGCTCGATGTCGGGCGCGTTTCGGCCGATGGAAGCTTCATCGAGGGTCACTTCGATGAGACAGCGGGATTGGCTCTCCTTTGGCCCACCCTCAGCCATGGTGGACGTCCGCCCTCATCGGCCGCGCCGGTTCAGCCTGATTTCCACCGAGCGGGCATGGGCCTCCAGCCCCTCGGCCTTGGCAAGGGTCACGGCAGCAGGCGCGAGTTCGGCAAGGCTTTCCGCGGTGAGCTTCAGGACCGACGAACGCTTCATGAAGTCGAGCACGCCGAGGCCTGAGGAAAACCGCGCACTGCGCGCGGTGGGGAGCACGTGGTTGGAGCCCGCCACATAGTCGCCGATCACCTCGGGCGTGTGGCGGCCCAGGAAAATCGCGCCGGCATTCTTGACGGCCGCCAGCAGCGCTTCGGGATCATCGGTGGCGATCTCCAAATGCTCCGGCGCGACCCTGTCGATTAGCGCCGCCGCCTGGTCCAGCCGCTCCAGCACGATCACCGCCCCAAAGCTTTGCCAGCTCTGACCCGCGATACCGCCCCGGGGCAAGGCCTTGAGCTGATCTGCCACCGCCTGCTCCACCGCATCCGCCAACGCGGCGCTGTCTGTCATCAGGATCGACTGGGACGAGGCGTCGTGCTCGGCCTGGGCCAGCAGGTCGGAGGCGAGCCAGGCGGGATCGTTGCCTTCATCCGCCACCACCAGCACTTCGGAGGGGCCCGCGATCATGTCGATGCCGACCTGTCCGAACACCTGGCGCTTGGCGGCCGCCACATAGGCGTTGCCGGGGCCGATGATCTTGGCGACGGGTGCGACCGTGTCGGTGCCATAGGCAAGCGCCGCCACCGCCTGGGCGCCGCCGATCCGGTAGATCTCGGTGACGCCTGCAAGCTCCGCCGCGGCCAGCACCAAAGGCGGTATCGCGCCATCGGAGGCCGGCACCACCATGGCGATCCGTTCCACCCCCGCCACTTTCGCCGGCAGCGCGTTCATCAGAACGGAACTTGGATAGCTCGCCGTACCGCCCGGCACGTAGATGCCGGCGGCCTCCACCGGCGTCCAGCGGTAGCCGAGCTCCACACCGATCGGGTCCACATAGCGGTCGTCCTGCGGGAGCTGGCGGGCATGGTGGCGCTCGATGCGGTCGCGGGCGAACATCAGCGCTTCGAGGGTTTCGCGGTCTACCGACTTGGCCGCGCCGGCGATTTCCTCCGCGCCCACCTGGATGCCCGTTTCGCCCAGATCGACACCGTCAAAACGCTTGGTCAGCTCGATCAGGGCCGCATCGCCGCGGGCCCGCACGTCCTCAATGATGCGTTGGACCGCCTCGTCGACTTCAGCCGCGGTCTCGCGCTTGGCCGCGAGCAGGGCTTGAAAGGCAGGCTCGAATCCGGAATCCCTTATGTCCAGCCGTTGGGCCATGTGACCAGAACCGCCCTCTCAGGCCTCGTCGGCCGGGCGGTCGTCTTCGCCATGCTTTGGCAGATTCTTGGTTTCCCAAGCCGGGCCCAAATCCTTCAGCTCGGCTTCGATGCACTCGACATGGAGCCGGATCGCGCCGCCGCCGGCAAACACCAGCGTAATGTATCCTTCCGGCGCGTCGGTCTCCTCGAATTGAATTGCCAGCAAGTCAAGCACCGAGCCTTGCTGGCTCTTGCGCAGATTCTGCATTTGCGCGCCGAGCACGCGCTCAAACCGCAGCATGGAGCGGCGCCGCTGATAGGCGTGATCGCGGGATTTCCGGTCGCTGCCGGCGCCCTCCCAGTCGAACCTGTTGGCGATCACGGCGAAGCGGTTCTTGGAGGGCAGAAACGCCGCGTTATCAACGCGCAGAACCGCATCCTGCAGATGGGCGGAGAGGATCTGCAGGTCTTCCGAATCGAACGCAACCAGCTTCAAGGGTTCCATCGGGCGCGTCTTTCAGTGCCGCAATTGCGGCTTGCATGGCGGTATTGAGCTCAGGTCGAGCCTCTGATAGCCGGAGCATTGGCCGATGGCAATGGCGGCGCGGCGCGGCGGGCGGCTGCGGCGTGCTGGGGAGGCCGTCATTACCGCGAGCGAGGGCGGCTGCTGGCGCAGCTAGGCTCGTGTCTGCATGATCCGGTTGGGGCTGACGACCGGGACGGTCAAACCGCATGGTTTGTCCGATGATTCCGCGATCCGCCTATACAGATATCAATCCAGATTTCTTGGCTCTGGTCTGGCGCAAGCCTCTTCGATCTTGTCGAGTTCAACTCGCATCTCGGACCAGCTCTTCGATCCAACGGCTTCGAGAACTTGCACTTGTGCCTCGCGCCATAGCGGCACGGCCGCAACGCGAGTCTGCTTGCCAAGATCGGTGATCGCGACGACGCGTGTGCGAGCGTCGTCAGCAGCAACATCCTCAACCAAGCCCCTGCGAGCCAGGACCTCCAGATTGCGCGTCAATGTCGTGCCATCGGTCGCCATTAATTCGGCCAACTCCCCAATCGCCACCGGACCATACCTGTCCAGGGTCACCAGCGCCGTGAATTGACTGTTGCGCAGCCCCACCGGCTTCAGCGCCCTGTCATAGACTTTAGAGGTTAACCTGGCGGCCCTGCGAAACCTGTTGCAGATACAGATTCCACGTGACTGCAGTGCGTCGTCGGATATGTGGCTGTTCTCTGTCATTTCATCCTAGCGTTCGGTGATGTCGGCGTATAACCTGTATGTACAGATAAAATTGCGGAGTGCAACTGCCTAGAGTTGGAGGAAGTATCGTGGCCCAATCCGCAGCGCAAAGCTCACCGACGGCCGTGCCGCCAGATGTGGCGGAGTTTGAAAAAGCTCTGCTAGACGTGGACAAGCCGGCCGCTGAAAAATTGTTCAAACAGGGCTTAGAAAAACATTCGCCGTTGGAGTTCATGGACCACGTAATGGTCCCAGCGATTGAAGAAATCGGTAGCCACTGGGACGAGGGTAAGATTGCCTTGGCTCAGATGTTCATGGCTGCCCGAATCAGCGAACAGCTCGTTGACACTCTGCCGCCACCCGCCCCTATGCGGGAGGACCAACCCAAATTGGCGCTCACTTTGTATTGGGACTATCACCGATTGGGCAAAAGCATCGTTAACTCTATGCTACGGGTGAATGGCTGGGACGTCATAGACTACAAGCGACAGGATGATGAGGGCCTCATCAAAAGGGCAAATGAGGATAACCTGAAGGTGCTGTGTATCTCAGTCCTGATGATGCCCTCCGCCTTGCGGCTCAAGAACGTGCTGCCGAAGCTCAATCCCGATATCAAAGTTCTAGTTGGCGGTGCGCCTTTCCGGTTCGATCCCGACCTCTACAAGGATATCGGAGCAGACGCCATGGGCAAGAGCGCGACCGAAGCCGTCGAGAAAGTCACTGAGCTTATGGCGAGTTAACTTACTGAATATTTGGAGAATTAGTCATGCCTGAAGATACCATGACACCGATCGAGCGTACGTTGACGACGCTGGGACACCAGGAACCGGATCGCGTGCCGGTGTTCCTATTGACCAGCATGGTGGGCTCCAAAGAGCTCAACATGACCATCGAGGAGTATTTTTCCGACGCGGAGAATGTCATTAAGGGACAACTCCTCATGCAGGAAAAATATGGGAGCGACAATTATTACAACCTGTTTTTTGCAGCCATCGAAACCGAAGCTTGGGGCAAAGAAATCGGCCGCATGGGCTCCGTTCTCTATGTCGAAGATGGTCCGCCGAACAATGCCGCGCCATTCATTCGCGAACCCAAAGATATCAAGGCTATCCAGCCGCCCGATCCGAAGGAGCACTGGCATCTGCAAGAAGTTCTAAAGGCTACCGCTGGGATAAAGGAAAGCGGCAGGCAGGACGTCCCGATTGTGGGCGTATGCATCGGTCCCTTCTCTTTGCCGGTAATGCAGATGGGTTTCGATAATTACATGGCGCTGATGTATGAGGATCGCGACCTGGCTTGGGTGCTGTGGAAGAAAAACATGGAGTGGTGCGTCAGCTGGGGCAAGGCCCAATTCGAGGCCGGAGTCACGGCGATTTGTTTCTTCGACCCGGTCATGTCCACAACGCTGGTCCCGCGCGAGCTCTACCTCGAAACCGGTAACGTTATGGCCAAAGAGATTATTCCCGAGATGGGTGGGCCGACGGTCTCCCATTTGGCCGCGGGGCGTGGCATCCCCATTCTCAACGATATCGCCGAGACCGGCACGTTGGGCATCGGCGTCAGCGTGATCGAAGATTTGGCCGAGGTGAAAGAGATCTGCCGGGGCAAATTGACCGTCATCGGCAATCTCAACGGCATCATGATGCGCAAATGGACCCGCGAAGAGGCCACCGCAATCGTCAAGGAAGCCATTTACAAGGCCGGGCCCGGGGGCGGCTTCATTCTCTCGGACAATCATGGCGAAATCCCCTTCCAAACCCCGCCCGAGTGCTTGCATTACATCTCGGACGCGGTTCGTGAATGGGGACGTTATCCGATCGATTGGGAGTTGACCGAACAGGACTTGGCCATAATCAACGCCAAGTACGATGGAACCAAGATTAAGAAAGCAGCTTAATCATTTAGTCGGTAGCCAGTGATCGTTTGTTGACCACTGGCTACCGCTACCATCGCCGGATGAGTTCCGGGGTGGTTGCGGGCTCTGTTTTCCGGAGCGAGGGTTCCTGATGCCCGATAAACTTTGTCTTCTGGTCTGCTCCTACTTCCAAAGGGAAGTCGCGGCGGCGATCGAAGCCGAGGGCTGGGACGATGTCGTTGTCGCAGCCTTTCCGGCCGACTGTGGCCGTCCGCCAACGGGATGGGGCAAACTGAAACGGGAAAGCTCTTTCCACGGGGAATTCAGCCAAGTCGATGCGTTTGGCAGTCCTTGCATCTTTGATTTGACGGACCCGCCCGCGGGGATGGAGAACTTTAGGCTCCACAAGATCCATCAATGTTTTCATTTGTTCGCCGACAACAACGAGATTGATAGCTATATCCAAGATGGAGCCTACCTGATCACTCCGGGCTGGCTGTCGGGGTGGCAAAAACATGTAAAGGATATGGGGTTCGATGAAGAAACGGCCCCGGAATTCTTCAACGAATTCGTCCGACGGCTGATCTTGTTGGATACGGGCGTCGATGAAAGGACCCTTCAGCAAGTCGGGGAATTCTCCGAGTTTGTGAGGCTTCCCTATGAAGTCGTTCCTGTAGGGTTGCACTTTTTGCGCCAGATGCTGGCTGAGATCGTGCAGGAATGGCGGTCCAAGCTGAGCGAAGAGGAACGAGCTGGAATGGCGGTCGAAGCCGGCTAATGAAGGCAGGGCTGGGACTCAACGATTGGGCGGCGCAATTCTGCGTCCGCTCAAGGCCATTAGCGGACAACACATATCTGGCTGTGAGCCCCGCAGCAGCCACAGGACGAGATCGACACCCGAAACGTCTCGATCATGAGCGGACGCGTCTGGCTACGAACGTTAGGCAACTCAACTGATGGAGCGATAACGATGAGTGACCAGTCACCAACGCATCAATACGGGTTCTTTGTAAACTTGGTGGCGACAATCCATGTGAAGGCCGCGTCTGAATCAGAAGCGCGTGCCCTGGCCGACCGCGCCGCAAGGACCGATGTGTTCGAGCCGCTACTCACACAGCTCCGGACAAGCAACGCCGATGTCCTCGGATATGATGTTGCCGACTTGTTCGAAGTGGACGGGGTTATGGCGGCCCCCGTTAGCTCGGATTAGGCGGCCAGGCGCTCGATCCGGGCCCCGCAGGCACCGAGCTTTTCCTCGATCCGTTCGAAGCCGCGATCAAGGTGATAGACCCGGTTGATCACGGTCTCGCCCTCGGCCGCGAGCCCCGCGATAACCAACGAGACCGAGGCGCGCAGGTCCGTCGCCATCACCTGGGCGCCCGTCAGCCCCCCGACGCCGGTAACGTAGGCCGTATCGCCTTCGAGCGCGATGTCGGCGCCGAGCCGGACCAGCTCCTGGACGTGCATGAACCGGTTCTCGAAGATGGTCTCGCGGATCCGGGAGCGCCCGCCCGCGAGCGCCATCAGCGCCATGAGCTGGGCCTGCAAATCCGTGGGGAATCCCGGAAACGGCTCGGTCTCAACCTCGATCGGCGACAGTCCGGGGCCGTTGCGGGTGACCTGAAGGCCTCGATTGGTTTCGGTTATTTCGACGCCCGCCTGGCGCAGCACGTCGAGCGGTGCCTCCAGCAGGTCTGCGCGGGCATTGTCCAGCAGCACGTCGCCGCCGGTGGCAGCCACCGCCATGGCGTAAGTGCCGGTCTCAATCCGGTCCGGCAGCACGTCGTGAATCGCGCCCGATAGCTGGTCCACGCCCTGGATCCGCAGGGTCGAGGTGCCGAGCCCCTCGATCTGCGCGCCCATCTTGACGAGGCAAGCGGCGACGTCCCCGATCTCGGGCTCGCGGGCGGCGTTCTCGATCACCGTCTCGCCCCGGGCGAGGGTGGCCGCCATCATGATGTTGTGGGTGGCGCCGACGGAGACTTTTGGGAACACCACCCGTCCTCCCACCAGGCCGCGGGGCGCGCGGGCGAGCACATAGCCGCCTTCGAGGTCGACCTCGGCGCCGAGCTTGGCGAGCCCCTCCAAGTGCATATCCACCGGCCTGGTGCCGATGGCGCAGCCGCCGGGCAGCGAAATGCGCGCCTCGCGGCAACGCGCCAGGATCGGACCCAGCACCCAGAAGCTCGCCCGCATCCGCGAGACCAACTCATAGGGCGCGGTGGTGTCGACGATTTCCTGCGCGCTCAAATGCAGCGTGTCGCCCTCGCCCCGGCGCTGGCCGGATCGCTTTCCCGCGATTGCGAGATCAACGCCGTGATTGCCGAGGATTCGCGCCAGCAGGCTGACATCCGCCAGATGGGGCACGTTTTTCAGCGTCAGCGTCTCGGGCGTCAGCAGGCTGGCGATCATCAGCGGCAGGGTGGCGTTCTTGGCACCGCTCACGGGGATGGTGCCCTCGAGCCGTTCGCCGCCGATAATCCGAATTCTATCCATACCGAAACGCTTGAACCCCGTAACACGCACCGCGCGGCGAATTGAGAGAGAGGCCGCGAGCCCTCCGGTTTAGTCGAGCGCGGCATGCGCTTCAAGACCGGCCCCCGCGGCTGGGTTAATAGAGCGCCCGCGATTATGGCTTTTTTCGCGCCCGCCGGGCATTGCGCGGGATCATGTGCGGTTCAGGCCTCATCGGGCTTTGGTTCGGTTTCGCCGTCTCCATCCTTACCCTTGCGGGCCCGGGCCTGGCGTTTGCGCTTCTTCAGGTTCTCGCGCAGCGCTTGCTCCAGCCGTTCGTTACGTTCGGCCGCCGCCTGCCCTTTGGTGAAACGCTTCTCGTCCTGGCTCATGGCCGTCCCGATCCTTAGAGCGCCCCCGCCCCGCATCTCTTGCCAGGGCCAGCTTGCGATTGCATGGACCCTATGGCACTGTCGCGCCGCCGCGCCAAGCAGCAGCTTTCCGGCACTTCAGCCGCCGTAGCTCAGGGGTAGAGCGCGCCCTTGGTAAGGGCGAGGTCGAGTGTTCGATTCACTCCGGCGGCACCATTCCTTACCCGACAGAGATAGCACGGATGCGGGCTCGCGGTTCGCCAGCAAGACTGGGCGCGGGGACGGCTGGCACTTCTAATCCTTTGAGTTTTAGGTCTTTGCTGGACCACTGCTTTCCGGTTGTGACTGAAAACCGGCCGCAGGCATCGATTTCAGCCGCCTCAGCTCATGACCCAAAGCGGACTTGATCGCTTCTTTGATCGACTCCCGCTTTCAAGGGTGAGGCGCGAGCCATGACATTTTTTCTTGCGCTTGGCTCTGGCAGCCCTCATATGGGGACTATTGGCGCGCCGAGAAATTGGATAGGCGTGCCATCTCAAGCTATCAGGTTAGACGACTGCTCTTCATGGAGCGCCGACCTTTCCCGACATCTTAGAGACCTTTGTGGAACGTGGCGCTGAACGGCGCCGCGTATTCCGAATATCCAATACACACTGACGGGAAAGGAATTCCCTATGTCTACTAATGGAACCGTAAAATTCTTCAATCACGCGCGCGGCTTCGGCTTCGTTGCGCCGGACGACGGCAGCAAGGACGTCTTTATCCACGCGACTGCGCTTGAGGCCGCTGGCATTTCGAGCATCGACGAAGGCGACAAGATCACCTTCGATATCGAGGACGACTCGCGCGGCCGCGGCAAGCAGGCAACCAACGTCCAGCTTGCTCAATAGTCGCAGTTAGAAGAATTCGAGAATTGAAGCCGCCGGGGTCATGCCCCGGCGGTTTTTTGATTCCTGCAACGCGCCATCGAAGTTTCTCTGGACCCTCATCGCGATGTGCAGGCCGCTAGGGAAACACTTTGTTCGCGGTCGGGCGCTCGAGCATCTTCACCAAATCCACAACCTATAGTGACATCTCGGCAACAGTACTTGCCAAAATCACCAGCGCATGGCCCCGGGATTGCTTCGGATTGTCCCGCCCGTTCTCCAGGCCAGGGCTGCCAAAATCCCCTGCGGCATTTTGCCGTAACAAATATAGTTTGAAATATTCATATGTTTGAATATAAAGGGCGGCGTTACGATGAGAAGGCCATTGATGGGCATGGACGGGTATTCGGCCTTGGCATGCGCAACGGGACCGCCAAGGGGGCGAGCCAAGGCCTGGTCCAGACCGATGAGAGGATTTGAGAGATGAAGAAAACGATTTCAGCCCTGGCGCTTGCGGCATCGCTGGCGCTTGGCGCCACCGCCGGCCACGCCGCGGACGACGCCAAGAAGGCACCGGCGTTTGTAAACCCGTTCGATTCCAGCAGCTGGCACAACCACGACAAGGAAGCCAAGTTGAACCAGACGGTCGCCATCAATCCGGCCGACCCGGCTTTCTGGATGAGCTTCATGGAGCCGAAGAAGCACGTCATCATGCATAACGGCATGACCAATCCGGCCACCTACGGCCAGATGATGAGCCCGAGCTTCTACATGCAGATGATGAACCCGGCGACCTGGATGAAGTGGATGAACCCGGCCTCCTACAAGGTCGCGATGGATCCGGCCACCATGGCCTATTGGATGCAGCCCGGCGCCTATATGCACATGATGGACATGTCGTCCTTCACACAGGCGACGAACCCGGAGAACTACACCAAGATGATGGCGGAAGCCAAAATGGACCAGTGGATGAATCCAGAGTCCTACAAGGTGGCCTCGGCGGATGGCGAAGTGGCCATGCCGAACTTTTTCAATCCCGCCGCCTGGATGAGCATGTTCACGGCCGCCGCGACATCCGCCGCCTCGGCTGAAGACAAGAAGAGCTAGTTTTTTTGAAGAGTTCTTTCCCCTCCCGGGAAAACCAAAAAAGGATCCTTTGTTTCTAAAAGGACCACAGTTTAAGGCGTTTCCTCCACAAACGACTTGAATAGCTGGGCGGGCCACATGGTCCGCCCTTTTTTTGTCTCAATGGCCGGCCGCGCCAATGCCCTGGGATCGGCCATGGGGAGGCGCGAGGCCGCCTCTAGTTGAGCAGCCAGAGCGAGGCGTTGAGCGCGGTGGCGAAGGCGACCCACAGCAAATAGGGCGCGAGCAGCCAGGCCGCCAGCCGCTCGATGGGCCAGAACAGCGCGATCGTGGCGGCGATGGCGAGCAGCAGCAGCACGATGTCCACCAGCGCCAGATCGATGCGCTGGAGCCCGAAGAACAGGAACGACCAGGCGAGGTTCAGAGCGAGCTGGAAGGCGAACAGCGTGAGCGCGAGCCGCCTACCCCCGGCCTCGCGCCGCCGCCAGATCCGCCATGCCGCTACGCCCATCAGCACGTACAGCGTGGTCCAGACCGGCGCGAAGATCCAGTTGGGTGGATTGAAGGGCGGCTTTTGCAGCCCCTGATACCAGGTCTCGACGCTGGTCGCCGTCGCGATGCCGCCAAGGGCGCCGATGCCCAGGCAAAGCGCGACGAAAAGCACAAGGGCCAGAAGGTCGCCTAGGCGGCCGGGGGTTTTTGCAGTTTCAGCCATATGGCGCGCACCCGTGAGATTCCGTTGAATCAATGCCAGAGAGTACGACTCCGCCCCAGGATTGGATTGGTGCTCGGCAATGCCCGCCTCACGCGGTGAGAAACCGCACCACCCGCGCGTTGCAGCGGCGCGGTCACTGCAGGGGCTGCACTATGGTAAAGGCGCCTCGCAGCTCCCCGAGGGAAAATCCGGTGGCCTGATCTTCGGGGTAGAATTCGGCGATAGTCTTCCTCACCGAGTCGCTCACGTTCGGGCCGTGGCAGGTGAGGCAGGGTTTTTGCGTGGGGATCGCCTTCATGTACCGGAACACGGGCTTGCCGTTTTGCGTGGCCGTCTCGTAGACCTCAAGTTCTCCTACGTCGGCGCCCTGTTTCATCTTGTCCTGGAATTTCAACAGAACAGCCCGCTCCCACGCGTCGGGTGCGTTCGCCGGGTTACGCAGCCTTAGGGCCGTGCGCCCAACCGACCACTGCTTTTCGGCAGCCAACTCCTGCGTTATCGCGGGTGCGGCGGCCTGGCACACCGCGATAGCCGATTCCGGCCCGCCGGCCTCCATGGCTTGAACAAGTTCTCGCCTTAGCTGCTTGGCGAAGCTCTTGGTGAGCTTGCGGGACTCAGCAGCTCTCTCAGCCGCGCTCGGCTCTGCCTGCTGCGCGCCAACGCCCATCGTTGCGGCCGTTAGAATGCCCACGGACGCAGCCAACAATAACGACCTGCTTCTCATGTGCTGATGCTCATTCCGATTCTGGTTCAGATCTCTACATACTGCGTCCAACGCGCCCGGATTTCCAAATCAAGAACAAGGGGCCCATGGCGGAGCTTTGTTCGTTACTCGACCTAAGTGTCGAGTAGCGGAACAACTATTAAGGGCACCCGCCCTCACCCAGTCAGAAACCGCACCACGCGGTCGTTGAAGCGCGACGGATTCTCATAGAACAGGAAGTGGCTGCCGCCCTCGCCGGCTGGAAATATCTCCAGTTCCGCGCCGGGGATCGTATCGGCGATCCAGCGCTGGCAGGCCGTGGGGTGAATGCTCGCCTCTCCGCCTAACGCCAGGGTGGGGCAGCGGATGGTTTCGATCACGCCCGTCCAATCCTGGATTATGTTGTCGGCGATCAAATGCGCCCCGTGGGCCCGTGGAAGCTTCAGGTTCTCGCGTGCGATATCCAGCAGCTCGGCCTCGCCGACGGCCTCGGTGAACATCGGGCGCAAGAGCTCCGCCATGCTTTCGGGCTGGTCTGACGCGCGTACCTTCGAGACCAGTCCCGCGAGCGCTTCCAGGTCCGGCACGATGGCGCCCGCCTCGTCGCGCTCGGCCTGCGACCAATCCGGGCGCGCCAGCAGCGCGCGGGGCTCGTCGATCAGCACCAGCCGCCCAGGCGGCCGCTCGGCGCCGAACAGTGACAAATAGGACCAGGTGACGGCGGCACCCGCCGAATGGGCAAGGATGTCGAACTCGGTGAGCCCGAGGCGATCGATCACTTCGAACAGATCCTTCGCCAGCCGCTGCACCCGGTAGCCGTGCCCGGGTTTGTCCGATTCACCATGGCCGCGGTGATCCAGCGCGATCACCCGGGCGATTTGGCGGAAATCCTCGAACTGATGGCCGAAGATCGTCGCGGCCTGGGACCAGCCGGTCAGCATCACCAGAGGCCGCCCCGCGCCGCCCTCCAGATAGCTCAAGCTCACGCCGTCCTTGGTCGGAATATACTTTCGATCCATCGCCCCCTGCTCTGCTCTGCGTGGCCTTTCTGTTGCCCAGCACTGCCCGCAATTAGAGCGGGCGGACTTTTCGATGAGCCCCGCCCCAAGGGCGGGGGTGAGCGCTGGGCAGTTGCCGGATGTCTCTCCCAGTTCCGGCAACTGCCCCATACTTAAATGGGGTAACCGATAAAGTTCCGGCACCTACTCGACACTGAGGTCGAGCAACAAAAAAACGAGCAACTCGCCCACGATTTCAGGGGGCGAACAAATGAAGTGTCGAGGAGTTGCTGGGAATTTCTTGTTCCTCGACTCTAAGTGTCGAGGAGTTGCTGGGAGCGCGCGTCAGGTTGGGCAGACTACAAACTCAGCCCTTAATTGGTTCCCCAGCTCAAGTGCTGGGGAGGTGCCGGAACTGGGAGAGCTGTCCGGCACCTACTCGACACTTTGGTCCAGTAACTAAGAAAACTCCACTTAGGTCGAGTAACTAAAAAGACCGCCTCAACCCCGGTCGCAATCGCTGCTCGCGGTCTGGCAGGGCTATGGCCGCTTCGGCGACGACGTCGAGGTCCATAGCGGATCGGTGCGCGGCCGGCTGGGGTTCTAGGGCGTCCAAAGCCATCAATTTTCTTGAAGGACATTTGTCCGGTTGGGACGGCACGGTCCAACACCTGAACCCGATGCCGTGCGCATCGGTTCAAGAATCGATCAGAAGACGATAATGTGTTGGTCGATTTGCTTGTTTAGGAGCTTTCTCATGCCGAGAGACCTTCGTTGGACGATTCCGAGGGCTCGTAGATTTACGATCAATGCGTTTGGCGTGTTGTTCGCCACTTTCTTGTCGGTTGTGGCGATTGGGATGGATGCTTTACACGCTGCACCCCGAACGTGGTCGACAACCGGCGCAAATGAGCAGATCAGTGTCGCCGATTGTACCGATTGTGGAGATGACATCGGCATACTCATGCAATGCCGGGGACCCGGCCAGCCGGCGCATGTCACCGTTCATTGGGCCGCTGTTGAGAACGGACAGGAAGGCGCGGTGCTTCCTATCCAGTTTGTGATCAACAATCAGGTTTTCAGCTATGAAGCGACCACTAGATATTATGGCCAAATCGGATATACGCCGGAATTCAAGCTCGCCCCCGGCGATCCGCTAATCGAAGCCTTCTCGGCCGGCAAGACGGCCTTGGTGAAGTACGCAGTCAGTGACATCCAGTTCTCGCTACGCGGGTCCCGTAGGTCACTGCAGACGTTCGCCTCGCATTGCGGATGGATCAAAGCTGGCAGCGTTTCGCACAAGTGATATGGCGGCGAGTCCCTCACGGCGCCAGGCCTCGAGGGTGGTCATGCGCAAGCCGAGCTTGGCGTAGTCAACCCCATAGTATCCACTCTCGGTCGCGACGACCGCATCGCGCGTTGCCTCGTTAGCCAGCAAGTCCTGCGCCATGACGCCGACGCGGGGGGTCTCGTCCCAGAGATAGCGGAACCCATAGAACCTGATGCCGCTCTCCAGCGTCGCGATAGGCACGATATCCCGCTTCAGGCGGCGATCTGAGATCGCCACGCAACCGCCGGCGGTGGCGATCTGGCCCGGTCCACAGGATGGCGGACTGCAGCCCCCTTGCGGGTTGGGAACCAATCCTCCGGGGCACTTGTTGGTGGTGACGGGCCTGGGGGGCGGCGGCGCCGGTGGCGCGTTGGGCGCTGCCTGTTGAGGCTGGGTCTGCTGTATGTTCGCCGGTGGCGGAGGCGCGGTCTGGCGTGCTTGGCTTGCAACGCATGCGGTGCCGGAAAAGACCTGGTTGCCGGGGCACTTGCACTTGCCGCGCACCCGAACGCGGCCGCCGCTGCATTGCCGCTGCTGCTGAATCTGGTTGAGAATCTGCGCCGCGGTGCCCGGCAGCGTGGCCTTCGGTTGCGGCTGAGGCTGGGCCTTAGGCTGCACCCGCGTTTGCGGCTCGGGGTGCGCGAATACGCATTTCGAGCCGCTGCGCTTATAGCCCGGCCCGCAGAATTCCCTCACCTGGGATCTGGGCACGCATTGGCCTTCCAGGAACACGGATCCCGAGCGGCAGCCGGATTTCTTCTTGGTGACCTTCTTCTTGGTCGCCGCCGATTTCTTTGGCGAGGGCTGCGTCCTCACGGTGCGGGGCGCATATTTCGCGCATTCGGGACGGTTGGTGGCGCCGCAGCGCTGGAACACTTTGCAGATCGCCGCGCGGCTGCCGGTCAGTTGGAAGGTGGCGGCGAAGGGCGGGGCCAGAATGGTCATGGTGTTGGCGCCCAGGATCTCCTGGAACGCCTGGCCCTGGCTCAACGCCTGGCCCGCATCGCTCACCATCATTTCGCCGCTGGCCGGTTCGCCGCTCAGCGTAATCTGATCGAAGGTCTTGCCGCTGGAGAACGAAAGCTCAATCCGCCTGCCGCCCTGATAGGGCTGGGCATTGCCCATGGCCTGCCTGATGCGGGCTTCGAAGTCGGGATATTGACCGCGGCGGTCTTCCCGCAGCACCGCGAACAGGCCCTGCCCTGCGCCGCCGGTGCGGTTCCAGTCGCGGCAATAGGTCACCAGTTCAAGCCCACTGCCTTTCACGCTCGCCGCGTAGACATTTTGGTTGCCCGCGGTGGCGAGCACCGTGTTGCGGTTCTGCCAGGGCGTGGTGCCCGGCCCCAGATTGAGCAACTGCAATTTGGGCCCGGATGCAGGCGCTGCCGGCGCGGGCGCGGGCGCGGCTGCCGTCTGGGCGGGCTTCGCGGTATCGGTCTCGTTGCCGATGCGCTTCACGTAAGCGCGCGCCAAATCGGCCCGGAATCCTGAAGGGAACCGGTTGAGAAAGGCCTCCCAGGCCTCGATGGTGCCAAGCTCCTTGGCGGCCTCGAAGGCTTCCTTTTCGGAAACGCCTGCACCGCTTTGGCTAGTCTGCTTTGTATCCGTCGGAGCGGTTTGCTTGGGCGCCAGCGCTTCGGCGTAAGCGCGGCAAGCGGCGATGAAGTCCTTGATCGGCTTGTGGCCGCCCTCGAGGTCGAGTTTGGCCGCCGAATAGCCCGGCACCAGATAGTCGATTGCTTGCTTCTCCGTGAGCGCCTGCCAGAGCGGATCGTCGTTCGCGACGTCGAGCTGCACGCCGCTGATCCCGACCTCGGCGTCGGCCCCGGTAACCGTGCCCGGAACCGAATGGTCGAAGCCGCCGCCGCTGAAGCGCAGGGTCACCTGCGCGCCGTCCTTGAGCTTGCCGATATCGGCGCCGAGCGTCAGGCTCGCGGCATCCACGCCTGTGCTGGCGCGCGCCTCGCAAACGCCCGCCACTTGACTGGCGTCGGTCTCAGGGATCCCGTAAGTCAGCCGCGCCGTCGCCCGGCCCTTGTTATCCGGATCGTTGCCTTCCGCGAAGCTCCAGACCATGTCGTCGGCCCACCCGACCGTCGGGGCCCAAGCAAGCATCAAGGCAACCAGCAGCGCTGCTGCCGGCAGTACGGACAGAATACGGGTTTTCATCGAACCAGCCCCCAACGAGCAGCCGGCGGACTAATCAGCCCATTTCCGCCAACCGCGAACTGAAACTCAGATCATGGTGTCGCAGATCATTCGCGGTAGCAATGGGCGGTTTTTCTGTTCCCCGGCTTAAGTGCCGGGGGGTTGCCGAAAATGGGAGTGCTATCCGGCATCTACTCGACACTTAGGTCGAGTAAAAAAAGGCCTTTAATCCGATTCCCGCTTCATGACTTCCTGATGGAGCTGGTAATCGAGACGGACCAGCGGGCGATCGCAGGTGTCCTCGTTGATGAACATGCCGTGGAGAACCGTGGTCTCGCCTTCGTGGCTCTCGAATAGGGCCACGGCGGTCGCGCCTTTGACCTTCTCATAGGGCTCCACATAGTCCAGCGCGCGCTTGCCGTTCCATTGGCCCATGCTCTCCAGCGTGGCGTAGTAGCGCTCGGTGAATTTTGGATCGGATTTGACTTCGACCTCGCGGTAGTCGGCGGCAAGCTTCGCCGCGGTCGCCTTGATATCGTTCTGGGTCTGCATCAGGCAGATCATCTTGGAAAAGCCATTGCCACCATCGGCTTGGCCGGGCCCAGCAAACAGCAAAAGAGCAGACAGCAAAAACAACAGACGGATTATCATTGAAATTCCCCCGATGCCTGCGGGTGCTTGGAAGATTCCAGCCCCGCGTCTCCTTGCGCGTACCAAGGCGCGCACTCATCTCAACGCGCGTACTAAGGCGCGCACTCATCTCAACGCGCGTACTAAGGCGCGTGCTTATGGTGTCGCAGATCGTTCGCAGTAGCAATTGGGAATGGGGGTCAAGATGTCGCGTCTGGTTGGCGGGTTTTATTAGCTATTCCGCTGGAATCGCGGAATAGTTGCTGGCACTGCACGTCTGGTTGGCCGGCTAAAAATTCAGTCCTTTATTGGTTACGCGACTTAAGTGTCGCGTAGGTGTCGGAACTGGGAGAGATATCCGGCAACTCGCTCGCGCCTTCAGCGAGCTAACAAATGAAGTGTCGGGAGCAGGTGCGATGAAGAGCTTTATTGGTGCAGCGGCGGCCGTCGCAGTAGCGGCGCTTTTGGTGGGCGCCCCGGGACATTCGGGCGCGCGCGCTGACTGCATGGGCGATGCCCAGACGCAGCTGGCGATGAACCAATGCGCGGGCCAAGAGCTGCGCGCGGCGGACGCCGAATTGAACCGCATCTACAAGAAACTTCAGGAGACCTATGCCGGCGATCCGGCGTTCCTCGAAAAGCTCAAATTGGCCCAACGGGCTTGGATCGCCTTCCGCGACGCGGGGCTCGCCGCGAAATTTCCCTCAACCAACAAGTCGGACTACGGCAGCATCTATCCAATGTGCGCGAGCCAGTATCTCTCCGGCTTCACCCGCAAGCGCATTGCAGACTTGAAGGTCTGGCTCGACGGTGTCCAAGAGGGCGACGCCTGCGCCGGATCGGTCCGCGTTTCGGGGGAGTAAGGCCGCTCAGATATGTTCCCGGACGCCGCCGGGGGTGACGATGATCGGATGTTTTGCCGGAAACCCAAGCATGGCGCGCCAGAACAGCAGATCGCGGCGCAATCGCAGCTTCAGGCGGCGCGCCAATGGCCGGGGCGACCGGTCCTCGAAATAGCTCTTTCCATTATCCGGCTCGACACCATCGAGCAGACGCTTCCAGGATTGGTCCCGTTCGTAACCCAGCTCGATGAGCAGCTCGTCGATGTCGCCATAGCGCTCGATCTGTGCCTTGAGCCGGGGCAGCTCGCTCTTCCAGCGCCCGATGCCATCGGCCGAAATCGCGCGGACGCCGCCCAGCGCCTCGACCGCCCGGCTGGTCGGCGCGGCGAATTCGTGGAAGCTGGAAAAATCGCGCCGCTTTTCCAGGAACGGAATGGCCGCCTGCAATTCCGCCTGCACCGCGTCGGGATCGGCCACCAGATCCTCATATCGCACCACCAGAAACCGTTCGTGGCCCCGTGCTGCCCGGAAATCGCCCATCCTGTCTCTGAAAAAACCAAAATGCGCCCAATAGGCTTCGGGCCGCTTGCTGTGCCGGCTGACCACGACGTCGCGGGGGTCGCGGAGCACACAGATGACCCAAAGCTCCGGCCGCCGCTTCAAGAGTGGCAGCGCAAATTTCAAGTTCGCGGGATTCTTGGAGCAGAAACGATCGACCGGCGGATCGGGCGCATAGACGACTTCGAGCTCGTGATCGGCGTGACCGTCGAACACGAAGCCATGTACCATCAGCTCCATCAGAAGCGTGGTGCCCGTGCGGGGCGAAGGGCTGACGATATGAACCTGCTTCACGGCGGCCCCGTGTTCCTTGCGCGAATTGGCCGGCGCGGAGTTTACCTCAGATCGAGGCGGGGACGATTAGGGCTTTTGGGGAAAATGAGGAGGGATTTGGAGGTGGGAGGGGACTTCATTGGTTACCCGGCTTAAGTGCCGGGTAGGTGCCGGAACTGGGAGAAATTTCCGGCACCTAGCGCGCGCCTTCAGCGGGGTAACTAAACAAAGGCCTGATTCTGTAGCCCGCCAAGTCTAACTTTCGGACGTACCCATTCTAGCGACAAAACGAAAAAAATCGTCGATTTTGATTCATTTATTCGAATCTAACGGTAGCTTGTTGGAGTATTGGAGTCTGCAATTTGTGGCAATTCGGCAACAAGACTCGATGAATCGTAAGTCTTTCTGAATTAGATGTTGTTTTAGACTCTATCCCGTCATGAAATTCGAATAAGAAGAATTCGATCCTAGATTTACTTAGACGTTAGGGGTCTGGGCTGGGGAGAAGGCTAAGAATTAGGCGTGAAAAAACGCCGACTCGGGGGGACCCTTATGGGTCGAGCAGGGGCAGGAACGCCGGAATATTGTCGGCCGCCGGAACGGGCTCCCGGCGGCAGCGCGCGGGGACGGTGGGGATTCTAATTAATCACAGTACGTTGTGGGATCGGATCGGGCTGCTTGAGGCTGCGCCGTGAGACCATCGCCCGCTGCAGCCAAGTCAGCTCTTGGGCCGGCGTCTTGGCGATCTCGCTATACTCGACCACGACACCATCGTCTTCGCCAAAGATGCGGAAGCAGCTCAGCCGATAGCTCGGCAGATAGACCCGGGGCAGCAGGCCGAAGCGCACCTTGGCGGGTTCAAACCGCTTGATCCAGGTGCCGGTGTTCAGCACCGCGCGCTTGCCGACGCGGCGCAGCGAAACCGCGTGGGTGTGGCCATAGACGAAGGCCGCCACGCCGGGATTGGCCTCGAACACTTCGGCCGCGGCATCCAAATAGGCGCTCTCCTTTTCGCCCGCGAGTTGGGCCGTATCCAGGATCAGGCCGAAACGGTTCGCGGTGGCCTTGGCATCGCGGAATATCAGCCAGGCGGGAATAGCAAAGATCAGGAGCTGGAAGCTAACGAACAAATTAACGCCGAGCACCAACTGCAACAGGGTCCCTACATAGCCCAGCCTCTCGAACAACGCATTGTTCAGAAAGATGTTGGTATCCGTGATGCGCAGCGTCTCCAGGGCCGCGCCCGCCACCACGATCAAGGTGACGCCGAACAGCAGCAGGAATGGCAGCATGATCCAGCGCAGCAGCGGGCTCATCTCCTTGTAGAAATAGTTCGAGAGCACCCAGTAGGGAATGTCCTCGGTCGGATAGACCGACTGGATGTCCTTCAGCCAATTGTGGCGGCCGCGTTCCGAATATTCGCCCGCCGTCCCCACCACATTGCTCGTGATGTAATAGCCGATCGGTTTGGCGTAGGGGTCGCCAAATTCGGGGACCCGATTGGCATCGTCATGCTGGCTGCCGTGCTCGATCCATAGACGCTTCTTTCCGACCGGCCTGGTGATCGCGGGCGATTGCTCGAGGTGAATGTTGAAGCGCGCGAGCCGGCCCACGAATTCGGGATAGCAGGCCAGTTCATAGTCGTGATTGCCGGCCAGCAGCGTGATGGAGATGGCCTCGCCGGCGCGGCGGAAGGCATCGAAAATGCGCGGGAACTGGCCGATCAGCACGTCGAGCTTTTGCGGGCCGTCCACCTTGGTGAACTCCCAGAGGCCGAAGGCGTCGCCGACGATAATCAGCTCGACATCTTCTTCCCTTCTGGCGGCGAGATCCTCCAGAAAGCCGACCAGCTCGTCCTCGAACTCGCAAACGCCCAGCGCCTCGTCGCCGCCAATATGGAGATCGCTGATCAGATAGTAGCTGCGCATTTCACCGTGCTTTTTTGTTCCCCGACTTAAGTGTCGGGGAGTTGCCGGCTAAACAGATGACTGCGGCCAGTATGACGGGTGTAGCCGGCAACCAGCCTGCGATTTCAGCAGGTGGAAAACAAGTCTGCGCCTCCCGCGGGACTCGGACTTTAGCCGTCTTCTTCAAGAATGTCCGGGTCGGCGACCATTTGGGGAGCCGCGCGGAACCGCTCCAACATTCTTTCGGCCTCGCCGGGCTTGGATTCTTCGAGCGCGATCAGGCGGTCGAGATGCCAGCGGGCTTTCTTGAGGTCCCTGAGCTTGGCGGCCCCTCGGGGCAGGCGTGGCGCGCGGCAGAGATGGTGCCAGATGGTCCCGACCAGATATCCCTCTTCCGGGGTCTCGTAGGATTTCACCAGCTCGCGGATCATGGGCGCGCTGCCCGCGTCATGGGCGTCGGTCTTGCTCATGAGATCCGGCTAACCAGAACCATGACGATCGTCAGAAGGGTGACGCTTGCGGCGAGCAGGATCAACCAGTCTTCGCGTGGCATGATCGGCCTCCTTGGCGCTGAAGGCGCGTAACTAACAAAGCGTTGATGGCTGGGGGATTCTTTTTCGACTGCTGAAATCGCAGGCTGGTTGCCGGCAAGCCCTTCGTCAAAGCACCATCCACGTGCTCAGCCGGCGCCGCATTCGATGCAGAGGTTGACCAAACAACCCGACGGGCTGCCCCAGCAACTCCTCGACACTTAAGTCGAGGAACAAAAAAGAGTTCCGGCATCTACCCCGCACTTAAGCCGCGTGACTAACAAAGCGCTGAGTTCTCGACCCGCCCAACCTGACGGGGGTTTCGGGCAACTACCCCGCGATTCCAGCGGGGTAACTAACTACGCGCCCGAATAGAGCCAATCGATGGTGAGATAGGGCAGGCCCTCGGAGAGGTAACAGCCGGCGGGGTCGCGGGGGTGGAGCACGCTGGAGCGGTTCCGAAACACCACCACCAGAAGCACCGGCCCGGTGAATCCGGTTGGCGGGTGCATCTGGAAGGCGCCCAGGATCCGGCCCGGCCCATGCAGCGCGAAAATGGCGGCGACGGACCGGCAGGGCTCGGGGTGGCCGTCTTCGTCCTGCACCAGCGAGAGACCGTGGCCGAGCTGGGGCGCGACGCCCGCATGCATCGGGTACACGGTGTGCCCGAACGCAAGCGCAGCCCAGATCAGCGCGGCCAGCGCAAGCGCCAGCGCAAGCGCCAGCGCAAGAGCTTTGGTCATGGAATAGGGATCCTCAAGGGAGATGGAGTCCTAAGAAATATGCCGCCCGGGGGCGGCAAACTTGGTGAGTCGTCCGCCCCCAAGGGGCGGAACAAAAAAGCCGCCCGGAGGCGGCTTGCTTGATCACGGTGGGGCTTGGGTCAACCTGCGGCTAACCGCCGGTTTCATCGCCCGCCGCAAGCGCATTCTCCCCGGCGCTTATGATCTCGTGCATCCTCTCGGCAACGATCCGGTTGCCCTGATGCCCGACATGGGACGGGTCGACAAAAATCGGATCGGGCAATCCGCTGAAGACGGTGCTGATGTCGTGAAAGGCATCGCAGGCGTCGCGAGTGGCGCAGGACTCCGACCAGACCCGTTTGATCGCTTTGTACTGCGCCTGAAAGCTCGGCGCTTCATTTGCAATGTGCTGCTTGGTGCTGTCGGCCAGGTAGTCGAGGTTTAGCGTTTCAGGCGCGATCCGGGCGGATGGCTGCAGGAAAATCTTCAGCTCGATGCCGCGAGCCTTCAAGATATCGCTTGCCAGCAGCCAGGTTTCCACCGTAGTGCGCGCCGCCAGCTCCCGCTTTTCCTGCGAGCGGTCACAGATGTGATAGTTGGCCTTGGCGCGAAACTCCTTGAACGGCGTGTCCGTTTTCCGGCTCGCCGGCAACCTGCCGGCCAAAACGCTCTTGTCGGTCGCCTTCCGGAACAGATCGCGATAAGGGGCGGTGAAGAAGCCAACCGTCGAGCGAACCGTCCGGCCGAACTCGGCGAACACCGAGATGCGCCTGCTGCGCTCCACCTGGCTCTCTTGAACCTGCTGGAGTCTCTCATTGTCGCGTTTGAGCTTGGGATATTCGCGGATCACCTGATCCCAAAGTTGGGCCCGGCGGTGCGACGGGTATTGGTCGTTATTGGCGTTGCAATACAAGCGCTCATTCACGCCGTCGTAAAATACCACCAAGCGCGGCTTCAAACCCTTGGCAAGCATCGCCATCAGCTGGGCCAATTCCTGAAAGCTGATATATCCGCCCTCGCCCAGATTCCATACTGGCTCGCCGGTTATTTCCGCATAGAGAGAGGGGATCGTGTTAGCGTCATCGGCTCCGGTACCCCACATCGTTGAACCGCCGAGAAACCAGACCGAATCGTTGATTTGATGGTTGGTCGACAGCCTTGTTCGGTACTCCTCCTCGACATTTACCGCCCTTCCCTTGCGGGGAAGTCTGCGCCACCCGGAAAAGGGAACGTAGAACATAGACGGGCCATCCTGCTCATTGAAAATGGCGTAGGCATACTCTGGATCGAGGTGGCGGTAGGGTGGATAGGTCGCACGGAACGGTTTTCTATTGCTGCGGTCGTTAGCAGCCCATGACACGCCCGCGCCGTCTCCCGCCATTTGCAGGTAGCTGACGCCCCGCAAGACCAGCGAACCGATGGCCAGCAGCGCCAGCAACACCAGCAGATTGCCGGCAACCAGCTTTGCAATGCCTCGAATGTTCATGCGTCCTCGCCGTTCGAGCTCAAGCAACTGCCGTGCAAAAGAGCAAATGCTTCGGCCGATTTCAATCCCAATTTGAAACCGGCGCCGCACGTCAGATTGAGCCGGCTACACGCTCAGCCGCTGGCGGGATTTGGAGAGCCATCCGGCAACTACCCAGCACTTAGGCTGGGTAACAAAGAGAATCCGGCACCTACTCGGCACTCGCTCCCGCCCTTGGGGCGGGGCTCATCGAAAAGTCCGCCCGCTCTAATCGCGGGCGGGGTCGCGTAACAAAAAAACTCTCCGGCTAGCCTCGGGCTCGCTTCAGTCGTGATGCTGCCCGATCCGCTGCTCCAACCCATCGAGCGCGTGCTGGCACTCCTCCAGCGTGCAATGGCGCCCATCCAGCGGGTCGGCGTGGTAGGCGACCAGGTTTGCGAAGGGGAGCGGAAACAGGTAGCGGCGGGGTCCGGGGAAGCTCATTGCGGGCTCTGCGTGCACCGCCAGCGGAACCAGCTGCGCGCCCGTCTCGCGGGCGATTTCCACCAGACCGGGCTTCACGCGGCGGTCGGGGCCGCCCGCATCGCAAAACAGACCGATCACTTTTTGGCTGTCCGCGAGAAGGTCGATCAGCTGCGCCTTGGGGCGCACCGGCGAGCGCCGGCGGTAGGCCCAGACGGGGAAGCCAAACCAGGTGCCCGACTGCTGCAGCGCGCGGGACAGGAACCCGTCATGGCCGATCGCCATTGGCATCAGCTGGCGGGGAAACGAGCGGAATGCACAGAACATCAGGAGTTCGTAGGCGTGCCAGCCGTAGCAGATCAGCGGCCCGGTGTGCTCCTCGAAGAGCTGCACCAGCGATGCCGAGTCCGGCTCCCAGCTCACCCGCGCGGTCCGCCAGGCCGGGTAGACCCAGGCCGCAACCGTGAGGTTGCTGGCATAGATCAGCGGGTCCCATAAATGGCCGAGCTTGCGCCGCTTGTGCGGCGCGTCCGAGAACCGAATAGGTGCAGGCATGGCTACCTGCCACGATACCACAGCCCGCACAGCCAACTAACGGGACAGATCAAATTCGAAGCGGGTGGAGGGAGCGAGGGTTGGTGTGGTGGGGGGAACTTGGGAGCTCGTGCCGTGGGTTCTGCCGGGATTGATTTTCGGACAAATGTCAGTTAATATATCGTCATTTGTCAGAGTGATTCGCGATGCGCCAAAAACTTGACCAACAAGTGTCTCCGCTGGCGGCGGACCTATCCGATGCTTCCATTCGGCAGGACTTGACCCCGGTGGGGATCAAGGCCGCATTGCGGATTGCCGAGGCGTGGCATCTTTCCGCACTGCAGACAAGCCAATTGCTCGGGGTCAATGAGCGGACCTGGTATCGGCTTCGGCAAAGTACCCCGAAATCGCTTTCTCAGGACACATTGACCCGAATCAGCGCGCTGATCGGCATCTACAAGGGCTTGCGGTTGTTGTTTTCGGAACCCCTCGCCAGCGCGTGGCCAGCTCGCCCCAACAGCAATCCGATCTTTGCCCAAGAAACCCCCGTCAATGCGATGATTAAGGGGGGCATACCAATGATGCTGCGCACTAGAGGCTATGTCGATGCGCTGCGCGGCAGCTTATGATCGGCATTGAGGTCCCGGTCCGTCAGAACGATACGGTCCGGCTCATTTCCTCTGGGAGGTTGCGCGAACAGTCGCTCGGTCCCCTGGCCGACTCAGAGGAGGAATTCGCCAAGCTGGCTTCCCTCGAATCCGTCACCCATGGCAGGCTTCAAGCCGTCGCCACCGGCTTAGACGACCTTGATCCCAGGGAATTGGTATTCGGCGTCCCCAATTACACCTTCATAAACGCCGCATTCTGTTACACCCGCCCCGGCGGCAATCGATTCAATGACGAGGGACGCGGCGCCTGGTACGCCGCATTTCACGTCGATACGTCCTTGGAAGAAGTGACGTATCACCTGACCAGGGCGCTCGAAGAGACCGGTCTGTTTGAAAATACGACGGATTACGCCGAGCTTTTCGCCGACTTTATCGGCCCATTTCAGGATGTAGGCGCCATCACGCCGCCGCCCAGCTGTTTGGATGGGGACACTGACAAGGGCTATCCCGCCGGACAGAAACTCGCAAAAGACCTCATCGCGAAGAAGGAAGTATCGGGGATCGTTTATCCGTCCGTCCGCCATGTGGGCGGTACGTGTCTGGCCGCGCTATACCCAGCCGTTGTGCAAAATGTCCGGCAGGGCGGTTTATGGAGATTGGAATGGTCGGGCCGGCCGGAGCCGACCGTCACGCAGAATCCCACCACCTTCTCCTAATTCACCCGTTCCCTGGTCTTCATGTCGATGATGATGCCGCGCTCGCCATCGGCGAGCTTCTTGGGGTCCGGCCACTCGTTGAATTCCAGACCGCCCACGCCCTGGGCGCGTGCGCCGGCACTGGAAACAATCCAGAGAAATCCGTTCTAACCGGCCCAAACAAAGGGGGCTTGCTAGGGCGCGTTCCGTATCTTCGGGTCTTACGTGGGCTGTTCAACACCTTGTGCTGGCTCGGCCCGCTTCATTCGCGCTCATGCTCCCACTGAACCCTGACATGGCCGGTCCTAGAGAACCCGCGTCCAGTGCTCTTTAGCTTCGGCGTTGATGCCTTTGCACCAGCCGCTTTGAGCTTCCCAATCAGGTCTTTTGGCGCATTAACCACTGAGGCATGATCTAGCATTGTTGCGCCCGAGCCGTCTTTTCTTGTTGCATCAGCCCCAACCCCCAAAAGAAAATTCGCAACATCCCATTTCCTCTGCGCAATGGCCGCCATGAGAGGGGTCATATTGTTGTGGTCGAATGCGTCTATCTCCGCCCCCTCTTCTTGAAGGGTCCCGACAACACTCAGACGGCCATGTGCCGCAGCTATGAAAAGAGCCGAAACCCCGTGATCCGCAGATTTCGCATTCATCGCACAGTCATGCTGCAACAAGGTCTCCGCAACTTTCTTGTGGCCTTCTATCGCCGCCAACATCAATGGAGTAAGCCCTTCGCTGTCCGGTCGCTTCGGATCGCCCCCAAGACGTATGATGCCGTCCGCTATGGCTGAGTGGCCTTTCTCGCACGCAAGATGAATGTCCGACTTGCCCCGGCTATCTGTGATATTCACAAAGCCAGCCAACCAGAAACGATTTGCAATCGCGTAATTGCCATCCCTTAGATGCTGAAAGAAAAAACCGCGATAGGGCGGAATGCCATCCTGCAGGAGCTTTCTAGCGTGTTCATTCCCCCACATTTGCCCAAATTCGTGCATCAGATACTCATGCCGGAAGAGGGTAGCCGCGCCAAAAAGGGCGATCAGAACTAGCCCCACACGCAGCCAATCATCTGGAGTTAGAGACCAGAAAGTGGAGCCGCCAGAAATATCGGCTATCAGTCCAAACACTACAGCCAATCCCCCAGCGCCGATTCCGGCAAGCCGGAACATGCTGAGCGCCGGGCGCAGCCAAGCTCTAACCTTATCCATGTTGCAGAGAATGCCCGCCAACGTGGGAATTGTGTAGTCTTCATCTATGCACCGCGTTCTGCGGCAGCAAACGCTCGGTGCATTTGCTACCTAACGCTGGGCCCTCCCCCTAATTCACCCTCTCCCTGGTCTTCATGTCGATGATGATGCCGCGCTCGCCGTCGGCGAGTTTCTTGGGGTCCGGCCACTCGTTGAGTTCCAGACCGCCCACGCCCTGGGCGCGCGCGTTCCTTATGCTCTGGGCGATGAAGCGCAGCAGGAAGGGCGCATTGGCGCCCGACCGATTGAGTTTGTCGGCGCCGCGGATGATCAGCGCCAGGGCGGCCTTGCCCTTCTCGGTCTCCAGCAGCTCGGCATAGCGCTCGAGCAGGCCCGGCGTATCGGAATAGCGCGCCTTGAGCAGCCGCCCGAATCCGCTCGTGATGTCGGGGACCCCCGGCGCGTCCGGGTTAAAGGTCAGTCCCTCGGGCGGGTCTTCCGGCATTCCGCGTAAGCTCCCGCGATCAGCAAACAAAGCCAGCAGGCGAGCAAGGCATTCAGCAGCGAGATCAAAACAACCACACGCCGATTGCGAGCCCCGCGAACCAGACAATGGCGTAAGACAGATGCTCGCGGGTGACCCAGCCCCAGCGGGGCGGCGCTTTCCTGGCGTAGTCGGATTTCTTCGGCTTATTCGCAGTCGTCATTTGGTCTCCTCTCGTCTGAACCAGCGCATGGATTTCTCGAAGCCGCGCACCAGGAAGTAGGCGGTGACGATCCATCCGGCCCAGTCATCCAAGGGCTCCGGCAATGGCTCGGCTTCCCATTTCAGATGCAGCAACTTGTCGGCCACGACCGCCGCGAAATAGATGATCAGCGGATAGGCGAAGAGCGGACGGATCCAGCGGGTCACCCACCAGCCATGCTCCAGCACCAGCAGGTCGGCGGCGCGCTTTCGGGACTCCAGCTCGGCCTCGATCGCGGCAATCGCGACACTCGCCTTGGCTTGGGCCTGCACGCCCTCGCTGTCGATCAGTGCCGACAGCAGTTTTGCGCCCCAGCGCAACCATCCCGCGGGCAGCCAGCCGCGAAGTGCGGCGACGCCGCCTCCCAGCACCCGCCAGAGCCAACGCATTAGCGCCCCTTCTGCCGCCAGTCGTCCCAGCGCGCGTAGAGCACGATGCCGATGCCGCCCACCGCGAGCGCCATGGCGAGGTAATCGAGATAGGCGCTCATGCCCTGATAGGGCTGCAGGAAGCTGGAGGCCTCCATCACCTGGGAGCCGTAGTCGGCGGGGACCGACAGGAGTCCCACCGCGGCGCCCAGCGCGGTGCGCGAGTTGGTGGCGGTGACCGGCCAGCGGTAGCCCAGCAGCTTGGACTTCGGGTAACGGCGGATGTTGACGGCATCACGCTGGTTGCCGCCGACCACCTCGATGGTGTTGCCGACGGTCCGGACGTAGAAGCCCACATGGCCCTGCCAGGAACTGCGGCCCCGCTTGAAGACGGTGACGCAGCCATATTTGGGCGCCTTGAGCTTCTTGCCCCATTGCAGGAACGAGCGGGCCGCCAGGCTACTGGTGCCGGGCTCGCCGGCTCGGCTGAGCATGGCGTTGGCGAAGGCGGCGCACCACGCGACGGAATCGTGCTTGACCCAGCCATGGCCCGCCTCGCCGTAATATTTCAGCACCTTCGGATTGTCGCGGGGCCCATGCCCCTCCTTGGTGCCGATCTCGCCCTTGGCGAGCGTCATCCATTTCGGTTCATGCATAAAAAAAGAGCCACCTCGCGGCGGCCTCCTATTCAAACGTGTGGGGTGGGGTTACTCGGGAATGATGCTGAGCTTCTGGGTGGCGGCGTAACGGAACCAGCCGGCCATCAGGAAGCACGCGCCCTCGACCATCTTCATGATGGCGTCGACGGCGGCGGTTTCCCCGAAGCCGAGATTGACGCCGATCAGGTCCATGGCGACGAAGGCGAAGCCCACGATCGAGGACCAGACGGTCCGCGACTTCAGGGCGTTTTTGTACTTGTCCATAGCGGTATTCCTTTTCTCAGTGGTTGGCGGGGAGGCTCTCGAAGAAGCTGCCGAAGCCGCCGGGCTTCGGGAGCCGGGTGCGCGAGCCCGGCTGGCCCGCGCCGGGCAGCTGTTGAGGGCCTGCAAGGCTCATCAGCCAGCAGAGCAGGCCGCGATCGCGGCACGGCTCGGGGAGAGCCGGGGCGTGCGATGGGCGTTTAGCCCTCCGAACCGAGGGACGCGCCGGCGGACGCGCCGGGAGCGGGAGAGTTTGGACATGCCTTTGCGGGCTGATCAGCGGCAGCGGCGCGGTCGCGGACTGGCAGTCTTGGGGGCCGCAATTGGGGCACCTCTGATCGAGAAACATCACGCCCACCACTAGCCCTGCGAGAAAGCCGATCAGCCGCATTATTTGAGCGCGATGTGTTCCAGCATCCACGCGGCGGCGGCCCCCACCGCGGCCGCCGCGGTCACCAGGAATGTGAGCGCTTTGCGGCCTCCGCGTATCTCGATCACCTTGTCGCGGATTTCCTTCAGCGTCGCCGCGTTTTGTTCCTGCGCTTTTTCCAGCGCATCCATGCGAGCCTGCAGCGCGCCGATGTCTTGGTGCAGGGTCCCGTGGGTAACGCGATCGGTCATAGGTCGTACTCCTCCGCCGATTTGCGGCAGTGCTCGCAGTCGATCTTTTTTTGTTACCCCGCTTGAAGTGCGGGGTAGCAGCCGGCACTACCAATTTCTTGTTCCCCGACTGAAGCGTCGAGGAGTTGCTGGAACTGGAAGAGCAATCCCGCACCCGCTTGAGTTTGGAGCTGGTCAATCCGATGGGCTTAGCCAGCAACTAGCCAACGATTTCAGGGAGCTAGCTGATAAAATATCGCGCCTTCAGCGAGCGAACCGAAAAGAGCTTGGATCGCCGCCGCCCAGCCGGTTTGGCTCGAGCGCTCGAGACGATGCCAATGTCTGCGAAGGGTTTCCCAGCGTCCCGAGCCGAGCCGGGTTCGCTGGGGCATGGGAATGAGAAAGCAGAGAACGTTGAGGGCTTTATCGAGTGCGATCAGGGCGCGCCAATCCCTTGCCCACATGCGGTCCGCTCCTTGCTAGCTGATTAAGCTCCCGCGCCCGGCGCCCGTGCTTTTTGCCCGCCCGGTTCATGGCGACGCCTATGCCATGGTCGCCCGCGAGGCGCGCATGGCGGGCTTCGCCGTGGTGGAGCCGCTGCGCGCCTTCGAGGCAGAAGGCCTGGCCAATGTCAGATTTGGCCCGGGCGATCCGGTTCACCCGAATGCCTGAGGCCACGGCGTGATCGCGGGAGAGCTCTTCGAGGCGCGCCGGCGGCGGGATCCCTAGGCGCCTTCTTCGCTCCTAGCCCTAGGCCAAGTGGGGCTTTGGGGGACGGCGATCAGATTGCGGCGCGGCTGCCGCCGCCGTAGGCCGCAATGCCATGCACCGGGTGGCGAGGCGGCTAAGCCGGGCATGGCCGCCACCTGCTCAGACATCGAGTGCGTTCAACTGCAACTTTATGGGTATGTGGAACCTCGGATTTATGCGCCGCGCGGAGATAATTTAATAAGGCGTATACGTTCTATTATTGTACCCAAATCTTCGAAAAATTTCTCTGATCACTGATATTCAGCAGTTTTTGTCGAAAGTCATTTCTACTCTGGACAAAATATCCGTGCAAAGCAGCGAATCCATACCCTATGCCCGCGCCTGACGAAGCCCTCCGTCCCGAGCGGAACTCATCCCAAGTCGGAATAGCCCTAATCAAGCACTTGCAATTTCTCGCTTTTTAGTTGCAAGATAAGCACACGGGAGCGCGTGCTGCACGCGGCAGCGAGGGCCTCAGATGGGGCGTCTCTGCCCCATCCCCGTTTGCCCAAACCCGGCGAGTAAGCACCTGCAACTGCGAATCTCGCCGCTCCCTCTAACTTTGGCAATATCTACGATGCGCCGAGCGCTTGGTCGATAACGTAGCAGGCGGCGGGGTCAGCTCCAACTGATCCGCACTTCGCCGCGCGCGCCGTCGCCACCCGAGGTGGAGGTGTCGCCACCGCCGCCACCGGCCGAGCCAACATTCACCGTAATGTTGGCACTCACGGTTAAATCGCCGGCACTGAACGCCTTTTCGCAATACGCGCCTGATCCGCCTCCGCCGCCAAAACTGCTGCCGAAGCCTCCATCATCGCCACCGCCGCCTCCCCCGCCTGGAACATTGCCTGGGGCACCATCATCATCATCACCTACCGCTCCACCTGCGCCTCCACCACCCGGCGCATCGCCACCTTCCCCATCACCGTCAGTATTGCCTGCCTCGCCGGTAGTATTGGTGTCTCCGCCCGACGCCGTGCCCCCATTGCCTCCGTCCCCACCGTCATTCTCCTGGATCCCGCCACCGCCGCCACCGGCTATAAGGTCCACACCGAAGGGCTGAGTGCTGCTATCGAACAGGCTTTGATTCCCGCTGCTGCCATCTTCTTGTGAAAAAATGGCCCCGCCGGAGTCGCCGCCACCACCACCACCGCCCCACATTTTGACCGTTAGAGTGTTGTAGGCTGGAACCGTGAAGGTGCCGTCAGCCGTGAAGGTTTCGGAGCCTGGAACGACATTGGCCGCATGGCCGGGTTGCAGATCAAGACCGGGGATATCCATCAGCCGATATCCGCCGCGCCGGAGAGAAAGATGCGTGTTGCGGTAATCACCTTGTAGAACAGCAAGGTCTCGGTATTGGCTCCGCTCGAAATAACCGGCGTCGCCTGGGCGGAGCCTTCATACTGCGTGCCAAATGCCAGGGTCCGACTGCCAGTAACGTCTTGGATCACCCGGATTTGGCCGGTCTTGCCGATGGTTGCGTTGGTCGGGTTGGCAAGCGTTCGGTTGCCGCCAAGCGTCACGACGAAATTGATGCCAGTGTCGAAGTCGAGCGCGATGCTGGCGGCGTCAGTCAAAGTCACGTCGGCAGCAGCGTCATAGATATTGTCGGCGGTGAGATACCTGTCGACAGTCTGGTTTCTGACCTCTGCCGTTGAGGCCTTGTCTGCGGCTGTCAGAACCGCCGAGCCATCCGCCTTGACCACGCCGGTGCCCTTGGCGACGAGAAGCAAGTCGATATCGGTGTCGCCGCCGGTCGAGGAGATCAGAGCGCCGCCCGCTGCCGCCGCGTTGGTGATGGTGACTTCGTTGACCGCAGTTCCCACGCCCGCAAACTTGAGGACTTCTTCTGTAAGCCCGTTGGTGATGGCGAAGGTGTTGAAGTCCAAGTTACCGCCGAGCTGGGGCGATGTATCCTGGGCGACGCTATTGATGCCCCCGCCCGCGCCCGCGGTGAGATCGACCCAGCCGGTGCCGTCGTAATATTCAATGACATTTGTCGAGGTGTTCTTGCGGAGATCGCCTTCGGCCGGCGTGACAGGCCGCTCACCGGTGGTGCCGCCCGCCACGTTGAGGCCCTCGGCGCCGGGCAGCTGGGCGTTGTCGGCGAGCCCGATGGTGAATGTGCGGTCGACCGACAGGTCTTGGGCGCCCTCCGCTACGCTGGTTTCGTCGGTTGTGGCAGCAACCGAGATGGTCCGGGACGTTTGCACCAGGCCTGCCAGCTGGACGCCGTCAACGGTGTCCGCGTCGAGGCCGTTGCCGGATCCCTCATCCGCCGTGGTCAGCAACGTTGCATCGGTCACGGCGGCCTGGAACTGCGCAATCGTTCCAGAGACGGTGTTGGAGCCGAGCGCTAGGGTCTTATTGGTGAGTGTCTGGGCGAAGGCTTCAAACACAAAAGTGTCGTTCGCCCCCAACAGCGGAAGCGTGACCGTCCGGTCGGCTATCAGCTCGTTGACGGCGAACACATACTGATGGTCTCCCGTGGTGTCGTTGATCTGCGGAAGCGTCAGTGTTTTGCCGCTGAGAGTCTGGACGTCTGTGGTGCCGACGACCGACCCGGTCACGCCATGCACACCGCTGGAAGGTTCGTCGACATGGGTGCCGTGCAACAGCCCACTGATCGAGTTGTTGGCCGCAACGATGGTCTTGTTGGTGAGCGTCTGGGCGAAGGCCTCGAACACGAATGTGTCGTTCGCCCCCAGCAGCGGAAGGGTGACGGTCCGGTCCGCCAACAGCTCATTGACCGCGAAGATGTATTGGTGGTCCGAACTGGTGTCGTTGATCTGCGGCGTCGTCAGGACCGGCGAGGCCAGCACGCCGACGCTGGTGAGCGAAGAATTCACGACCCCGGCGCCGAGCGTGGTGGCGCTCAGCACGTCGGCGCCGTTGATCGCGTAAGTGTCGGCCGCCGCAATATCGACGCCGCCCGCGTCCCACGTGCCGGACGGGCCGGTGACGGTTCCGCTGAGCACCGGGCTAGTCAGGGTCTTATTGGTCAGCGTCTGAGCGAAGGCCTCGAACACGAATGTGTCGTTGGCAGTCAGCAGCGGCAGGGTGACGGTGCGGTCCGCCGCGAGCTCTGAGACCGCGAAGACATACTGGTGGTCCGAACTGGTGTCATTGATCTGCGGTGTCGTCAGGACCGGCGAGGCCAGCACGCCGACGCTGGTCAGCGAAGAATTCACGACCCCGGCGCCGAGCGTCGTGCCGGTGAGCACGCTGGTTCCGCCTATCTGGTAGCTCCCGGTGACATCCCATATGCCCGTACTCGTGAGGCGGGCGCGTTCTGCCGCCGCCGCGCCGCCCGCCATCAGATTGAACGCCAAGTCGGCGTCCTCGGAGGCGGCGGCGATGTCCGTGGTGACGGCCTCGATCTGGGCGATGATCTCTTCGTTCGAGCCTGACGTGTCCTGCACGAAGTCGAGGCCGACGCCGATACCGGCTACTTCCGTCTTGGCGGCGGAGGCCAGGTGCTTGACCGTGAGGGCCGTGTGAACCGCGCCGGCCGTGGTGGTCGCGGCTTCGACCGACATGCCGCCCGCCAGGATGTCTGCCGTGAGCAGCGAATTGGTGCCATCCCACAGGAGACCAGCATCGTCCCCTGCGCCGAGCGTGAGCGAGCCAACCGCATTCCGGGCGGTGCCATCGACGTCGATCTTCCAAAGTCCACCGCTGGTGACGTTGGACGTGCCGATATCGATATTCCCAAAGCCGGTTGCGATGGAGCCGCTGTTCAACGCACCCGTCGTGACAATCTGCGCCGAGCCGGTCCAACCATCGAGGCCATCTGGCGTAACCGCACGTGTGGCGTCGGTGCCGGTATTGGTCTCGGCGTCGGTGGCGAGCTCGACCGCGCCCACTACCGTGAGGCTCGCCGCCGGAACTGCGAAATCCAGCTCGCCGCCGGCGTCGTCGTAACTAACGGCGATATTGGTCTGGACGGAAGCCCCGCCGATCATCAGACCGACGATGTCTTGGATTTCTTCCGTGGTTTGCTGCAAGTCCGCGATATTGACGCCGGAGTCCACCGCATCGCCGTCGATGTTCCACAGCACCAGATTGTTCGCCGTGCCCGCGGTGCCGGTGATCAGCGTCGCGTCGGCGCCCGATTTGAGGGAGGCGGCGATCTCGGTGATGGCGTCCACGCTGTCGGCGCTGAGCGCCGGTGCATTGATGACGGGGGCGGTGAGCGTCTTGTTGGTGAGGGTTTCGGTGCCGGCCAGCGTGGCAAGCTGAAAGTCCGTACCGGCATCGTTCGTGAACATCGGCAGGTTTGGCGTCGCCGTCTGGACCCACCACTGCCCTTGGCCCACAACATCAAGATCGGCCGCCACCTGCTCGCGCAGAAAGATCACGCCGCCGTCGATTAAGTCATTCCCATCGAGGTCGACGTTGCCGCCCATGGTCAGCGCGGTCAGGGTGCCGAGATTGGTCAGCGAAGAGTTGACGACGCTGGAGCCGAGCGTGGTGGAACTCAGAACGTCCGCGCCGCTGATCGCGTAAGTGTCGGCCGCGGCGATGTCGACGCCGCCCGCGTCCCAGGTGCCGGACGGCCCGGTGACGGTTCCGGTGAGCACCGGGCTAGTCAGCGACTTGTTGGTGAGCGTCTGGGTTCCGGTCAGCGTCGCCACTGTGGAATCGATCGCGACCGTCAGCGTGTTGGTCGCCGCACTGGTGTCGATGCCGGCACCGCCCGCGATGGTGAGGGTCTCGGAATCGAGGTCGATCGCGATCCCGCCCGTATCGCCCGCCACATCGAGGTCTTCGGCCGTAATCTGGGTGTCGACGTAATCCTTGACCGCGGCGCTCGTGGGGAGCGTGGTGTCGTTGTCGTTGGCTCCGATGCCCTCGGCCTGCACCACGATCGCGGCTGCGTCGAAGTCGGCAACGTCGAGATTGCTGAGTGTATTCAGCGCGGCATCGATGATCTTGTTGGTGAGCGCCTGGGCGCCGGTGAGCGTGGCGACCGTGGCGTCGATATTGAGGTTGGCGCCCGTAATCTCCAGCCCCGTATTGGGTGTGAGGAAGGTGAAGGCGCCGGCGCTGTCGTCCCAGAACACCATCCGGTCGGCATTGGGATCATCCGCGCTGAGCAGGTCTTCGGCGAGCGCCGTGATCGCCACTTCGGCGATGCCGGAAAGGTCGATTCTAGCGCCCGCATTGGAGCTCGCCAGCACGCTGGTGCGCGCCAGCGTCGTGCCCGACGCGGTGTAGGTGCCCCGCCCGATCTCCCAGGCATTGTTGCCGTCCTCGAGCACATAGGAAACCAGATCGCCATCCTGGACGCCCGCGCCGGCAAAGCTCTGGAACCCGGCAACCGCCGAGCCAAGCGTAATCGTGCCCGTGCCCAGTGTCGCCGTGGTCATCCGGGCCCGATTGTAGAGCTTGGCCATTAATCGTGCCTCCCTCGGGAATCGGTCCAGCCGAGCGTGACGATTCTCAAAGTGTCGGAATCGTTGGCGCGGTATCGGACCTGGCTCGACATGTTGGTGTGGACCGTCATCGTCCAATGGAATTCGTTGGCAACGCCATCGGGCGTGTTGGCTCCCTCCGAGGCGCTGGCGAGGGGAGCGGCAGAGACGGCCGGCGATTCGTCGTTTGCGTCCGGCGAACTGATATAGACCCGATCGTCGCCCACATCGTCGGGATCGCGGTACGCATTGATGCGCGCCAGAACCTTGACCCCCAGTGGTGTGGATAGTGTGCCCAACTCGGCGGACGTGCCCGCCGATGAGTCGTTCACATCCAGCGGCGGGTTGGCCCAGATGAAGTCGTCGCCGACCTGCGTGAAGGCGAGGATGTTGTTGGTGCCATCGGTGAGCACGCTCCCGATCCGGCGGTAGAACGAGCCGCCTGAGTCGGAAAGCAGATTGGCGGCGATCAGGCTGGTGTCGAAGCCCGCATCGGTGTTGCCCGAACCGTCATCCACCAGGAAGACATGATACCAGGTGGCTGGCGAGAGAGATATGCCAGTTGAGGGGAAGCCGCCTTGCCCGCTGCCGGCCATCCAATTCACGTCGATTTGCTTGGTGAGCGCGGTGGCCAGGTCCAGGTTGAAGGTGTCGGAAGAATCCCGCGCCGAGCCCACGGCGATTGTGATGTCGTGCTCGGTGTCCGCGGCGTTGGCAAGCTGCACGCCACCGATATGGCCGCGGGGGTAAGGCGCGGTGAAGTTCTGCCCCGCGGTGAACCAATTGCTCCCGTCGGTATGCAGCTGCACGCCGCTGCCGGGCGTCAAGGTGAGGCTGGCGACGCCGTCGATGGTCTGGGATCCATTGCCGTCGAGCGTGATGGAGCCGCTGGAGTTGTTCAGCATATCGAAGACGAAGGGCGCGCCGAGCGAGGCCGCATCGGGCGTGGTGACCGTGATGCCGGCCACCGTCACCCGGACCAACTGTCCCTGGACGGACTCGCCCAAAGTCTGCGCGGTAGAGACCACCGCGACGCCGGCGCCGCCGACCAGCTTGTCCACCGCCGCGCCGGTGTTGGTGTTCAGGCTCTCGATCGCGGTCTTGAGGGGATCGGACAGCTTGTTTTTATGGGTCGCCCATTTGACCTCGTTGGCATCCGTTGCCGAGCCGTCATCGGGGGGCGGATTCTGGTTGTAGTTCAGCACCGTGACGTCGTTGAAGGGATCGCCCATCAAAGTTCTCCAATGAAAAACCCCGCCTGCTTCGTATTGGCGAAGCGGGCGGGGCCGTTTGCGTTTCGGTTGTTCGGGATGGCTAAACGCTTGCCGGCTTCTCCGCTCCGTTCCTTGGCCGCTTCCTCGGCTGCTTGTCCGCCGGGGGCGCCGGCGCGCGCGGCGGCACTGTTTCGGCCTGCTCTTGGGGTATCTGTTGCTGCAGCGCGGCGATGATCTGCTCGCGCACCGAGACCTGCGCACGGCACCTGGCAATCTCGTTGTTCGCCAGGTCGCGCTGCAGGGCGATCTGGCGGGTCAGCTCCTGCTGCTCGGCGAGCTGCGTCCTTAGCTGTCGAGTTTCGTCGGTCATGGTGTCTCCTGATTTTCGCGAGGATTGATCGGGCGGCGGGCTCTGGTTGAAGTTCTCGGCCGTTACATTGCTGTAGGGATCGCCCATGGAAGTTCTCCAAAGAAAAACCCCGCCGGGGCGGGGTCGGGAATTCAAGCTCGATTTAAGGGTTGGCGGCTAAGGCAGCCGCGTCTCAAAAACCACCGCGGGTTCGCCGGAAAAGACGTTATGGCTGGTGCCCACCCGGCGCATGATGCCGTGGCGGCAGATCATCTCGAAGAAGCGCCTATCCGCTGGCCGCGCATATTCCACCATCGGCACCTCCTTGCGGGCTTCGTTGAAGAAGTTAACCGCGGCCTCGACCCGCTGCCGGCAGCTGGCCCAGGGAAACCAAACGATGTCGCCGATAATCATGAAAGGCGCCAGCGCCGGGTCCGGGTGCGAGAAAAACGCGAAGATCATGCCCACCGGCTTGGCATCGGCCGCCTTCGCTGCGGCCGCCTTCGCGGCGCCTCCCTCAACGGCCGGCTTCCCTGCCCCCGCGAACAGCAACCAGGCGCCCGTATAGCGGTTCAGAACGGTGGCCTCGAAGGCGACCGTAAAGTCTTCCGGCGTGAGCCCGGGCTCGATCTTCAGCGCATCCATCCCGGTCTGCTTATAGGCCGCCCAGACGAAGCGCAGATCGCCTGCCTCGAGCGGACGGAAAGAGGGCTTGCGCGCCAGCGTCTTGCCTAACCGCCAGCTAGGATGCGGCGAGGAATCGCAAGCCAATTTCGTTGATCTGGAAGTCGGTCGTGCCCTCGACTTGGACCCGGACCTGGAACTCGTTGCCTTGTCCAGGCGCGAAGAAGGGCTGTCGGATGAGGCGTCCGTCGAAGGCCGTGGAGTAGTAGGTGTCATCGTTGTAATGGAGCCCGCCTGAATAGACCGGACGATCGCTGATCGCCGGCAGGTTTACGGTGATGGACTGGTTGAACGCGGTCTCGCCCGCATATTCGAAGGTGATGGTAACGGTCGCGGCATCGCTCTTGCGGTACTTGATATAGCCCTCGACCCGGTAGGCCTGGGCGTCGAGCGGGGCCGAGAACAGGGCGGTCAGCCATTCGGTGGTGATGTTGTTGGCACCGCCGTCGCCGCTGCTCCCAGTCCCCTCCAGGCGATAGAAATTGCCCGAGGCATCGCCCATGAAGGTGTATTCGAGGCCGTCCTGGGGATCGAGCATCGCCATCACAAAACTCGGCTGCATGGCGATCGAATGCGCCGTGGTCCACTTCATCCAGGGACTGATCTGGCCGCGCAGCATCGAAGTCTGCACCACGCGCACTTCCGACTTGCCTTCCGGGAACAGATAGACCCGGTTGAGCCTGGAATTGTAGACCGCGCGCCAGCCGGTGAAGCCCTCCACCGCGTCCGCGATTTGACGGGTGAGATCGTCCGACTCGGCGTCGCCGAACCTATCCGTATCGTTGACGCTCTCGACCCGGCCCTGCCGGCCGTAAATCACCTCATTGCCGATATAGGCCAGCGACTCTTCGCCGGATGCATTGGAGCCGGGGTAAAAATCCTGAAACGCGAAATCCGAGAGCGATGCGCCGGTCAGGTTAAAAATCTGGCCCCGCTCCGTCGACAGGATGGTGTTGCCGAAGGCCTCCACATGGCCGTTGATGGGCTTCAGGTCCGGGGTCAGCAGGAAGAACGGGTCCTCGTCGCTGATCGCGTCGGCCGGGCGATTTGCAATCGTGATCTGGGTGAAGTCGCCCCGCTTCGAGCCCACCATCATGTGACGTGTGATGACATTGGGATCGCGCACGTGGGAGAACACCGCGCGCTCATTGGAGACGCTGAGATATTTGGCGAAGAAATTGCCGAACGGATTGGTGTCTTCGTCGGTGAAGGTGACCGACTGAAAGGTCGTGCCGTCCCATTCCTTGACGGTCTCGACCAGATTGAGGTCGGTCAGCAGCAGCTTGTCGTCCAGGGTGAAGTTGTGGGAGAGCCAATGGCCCCGCAGCTTGGCCGCGTTGTTGACTGTGCCGACGCTCGCGAAATTGTTGCCGTCCCAGTCGTAGACTTGGCCGCCGGCCTGGACCAGGGTCGAGACCGTGCCGTCCGACTTCAGCAGCGAGCCGCCGCCCCGGATCTCGGCACCGTTCGGCACGGTGCCCACCTTGTCGAAGG
>Ga0209633_10000579_pt1 | contig 41743 bp, 38 predicted proteins | sample Cruoilmetagenom1_FD_187290 | JGI IMG/M metagenome (GOLD analysis project Ga0209633, IMG submission 187290) | Oil polluted marine microbial communities from Coal Oil Point, Santa Barbara, California, USA - Sample 1 (SPAdes) (version 2) | ecosystem: Environmental > Aquatic > Marine > Oil seeps ...
TTATTGGTTTATTGGTATTTTTGTTTCGCCTGAAGAGTCCCATATTTGAAAAGTTTTTTGTAGAACCCTAAAATAAGAGATTCTGAGGGCTTTTTAAAATAACGACTTTCGGATGCTAGTGCTTTATTATTAATGGTTTTAATGTGCAGTACTTGGGCATTAAACTAGAAATGGTTTGCTTCGCAGAGTTAAAAAAGCATTAGTCCTATAATTTGCCGTTATGTAAAATGTCCGCTGTCTCCCGATAGCTATCGGGACGCATATTGTTTATATAAATCAAATTGTTATTACAATTTATTTATAACTCAATTTCCAGCCGCTTGCCAGCAGCACATAAAAGCTGCGTTTTAGTAATCATTAAAATTTTGAGGTATTTTGTGTATTTGTGCTACATATTTTTTTCTACGCGATTCTCGTGGCATTCCATAAGAGCTAAAATTTTAAGAAAAATAAAATTCTTAGCACTTATTATGTTCTTATGTCCTATTAATCTTTTTAATAAGTACTACCAATATTATGTAAAATAGAAATTAAAGATTTGAACTTCTAAGGTTTTTATTAATTCTTTTTTTCTTGATAAAAAAAGAAACAAAAAAATCAAGACTGCATATAATTTTGGTAACAATTACGGTTCTCTACCTAAATCTCCTTTAAACTCGGTAATTAACTCTTTTAATGATTTTCCTTTTAGTTCGCCTTTGCTAACTAACGTTTCATTGTTTTCAACATCAGATATATCCCATGATTCTCCAATAGAATCTTGATTGCAATCTTTGTTTAATACTGTTTTTAGCTTATTTCCTCCCCAAATACGATAACTATATACTGGATTGAATTTTAAAGGATATAGTTCCATTTACTTTAGTGTTTTTTTGGAAAATTCAACAGCTAATTCTTTTAGATATTGGCTTGCATTTGCTAATGCATCTTCAAAATTAGATGCTAGATCCATAACAGAGGACGAATAAGAAATCCCTAAATCTCGAATAAAAGTTTCTTCTAAATCAATAGTGCCGCAGAAAACAGCTAATTTTATATTTTTATTTTTTGCTGAAGTAATTACTCCTTGAATAGTCTTTCCTGAAAGTGTTTGGTCATCCAGCTTACCTTCACCGGAAATAATCCAATTTGCTCCTTCAATTTGCTTATCAAAATTTGCAAGATTTTTTATGAGTTGAATTCCAGGTTTTAAAGTTCCATTTAAAAAAACTTTAGATGCTATTCCCATACCTCCAGCTGCACCAGCCCCTGTTACGGATTGAATGTCTACTCTATAAAAAGTATTTAAAATCTTAGAAAAATCCTCTAAGCCTTTATCTAGTATTTTAATATCATTTGTTGTTGCTCCTTTTTGAGCTGCATAAACATTAGCAGCACCATTTTTACCATATAATGGATTCTTTACATCACAAGCAATTTCAAATTTTACAGAACTTAGTTTAGGGTTTACTCGACTTGTATCTATAGCTTTTATTTGAGATAAGTTTGCACCTATTGGTTTTATTTCTTTATTATTTTTATCTAAAAATTGAAAGCCTAATGCAGAGGCCATACCAATACCACAGTCGTTTGTTGCACTGCCTCCAATACCCAAAATGATTTTTGAAGCACCTTTACTAATAGCGTCTGTAATTAGTTCTCCTGTTCCATACGTTGTGGCATTCTTACAATCGTATTGCTCTGGTTTCAACAATTTTAAACCTGATGCCTCAGCCATTTCTATAAACGCTGTTTTAGAGTTTTCTGAATATAAATAGGAAGCTTTTATGGATTGAAATAAAGGGTCTTTTACCTCAATTATTACAACCTCTCCTTTTAGATAGAAATTGACAACTTCAATAGTTCCATCTCCGCCATCAGCCAATGGTAATTTTATAATGTTAGCATCTGGTCTTATTTGTTTAATGCCAAATTCAACTACATCACAAAATTCGAGACCTGTTAGTGAGCCTTTAAACTTATCTGGTGCTAAAATGATGTTCATATAACTAAATAATTCTAACTCAACATGCTTGGAAGAAAATAACTAACAACAAGAATTAATATAAAAAATGAAATTAATATTACACTTTCTTTTTGAAGTAAGTCTTTACTATTAAACGAATAAGATAATTCCATCTGTTTTGCTGGTGTTTTACTTGTTAATTTGCTCACAAGTATGGCAACTACAATAGCTATTACAAAGCCTGTTAGGTTGTACCATATCCAAAATAAATCGGGCACATTATGAATATCTAATTCAGCTAAAGCTGTATGAATAGAAACATCACCTGAATAGAAATTACCTTGACTAAAGAAGTAGACTAATTCTGGTAAATACTTGAACACTAAATTAACAACTACAGCTGTAATTATAGCTGCATTCATACCTTTATGGTTAACTTTCTTTAAAAAGATGGCAATAACAAAAGCTGCTAATATTGGGCCATAAAATAAAGAGGAAATTGCATTAATTAACTCTATAACCGTACTTTCACTATTACCAAAAAGATAAGCGGCTAAAATACATACTACTCCCCAAAACACAACCAAGCCTTTTGATATGTACATATACTTTTTTTCAGAAAGTTTCTTCTCTCCACTATTAAAAAAGTCTTCAATAGATACAGCACTAAGTGAATTTATAGTTGAACTCAAAGAAGACATTGCAGCAGACATAATACCAACCATTAATATTCCTATTAGCCCATTTGGAAGATATTTAGTAATAAAAACTGGTACCATTAAATCTGGTTTAATTCCAGATTTTGCGTATTCAGCAGGATAATGGATACGGGTTGTTTCTTTGATACTTTCATAAAACTCTGGAACATTACTGACTAAATAGCCAATAACCAATCCCATGATACAATATACTAAGACTACTGGAAACCTTAGTAATCCGTTAGCCATCAATAATTTCCTTATTGTGCCTTCATTTTTTGCTGATAATAATCGTTGCGCTTGTGTTTGGTCTGTCCCGTAATAAGACAAATACAAGAATAAACCACCTAAAAGCATTGGCCAAAAACCATACTCTTCTCCATCGAAAAATCCAAGGTTTGAAAAGTCTATAACTTGAAGACGTTCTGGATCAAAACCTTTAAACGTTCCAGTATCTTTCATTAAAGAATAGCCTATAATTAAACAGATGATTAAGCCTGCAAATAAGATTATCATTTGTATGGCATCTCCCCAAACTACAGCTTTCATTCCACCTTGATAAGAATACACAAGAGTTACGACGCTAATTATAAGTAGGGTCCAATGGAAACTTATATCAACTACAGATTGTATGATAAGTGCCATTGTAAACACCATTACTCCAGTTCCTAAAGCTCTACTTATTTGAAATACAACACTTATAAGTTTTCGTGTTGATTTTGAAAAACGTAATTCTAGATATTCGTAAATACTTACAATACCAGATTTGTATAATGGCGGAATTATAAAGAACATTATCCCAATCATGGCTAATGGTACACCAAACTCAAAAGATAGCCACTTCATACCTCCATTTGCCTTAAGGCCAACAAATGCTGGTGCAGAAATAAAACTAATTGCAGACAATTGCGTTGCCATTGTGGATAAACTCAATGGAAACCATCCTAAACTTTTGCCACCAAGAAAATAATCTTTTGAATTTTTATTCTCTTTAAATAAATATCCCATAGCCATAAAGCCAATGAGGTAAACCGCAATTATTGTATAGTCTAGCCAATTCATAATTTTTAAGTTTTAGTATTTATTAGTTTATGTTTTAATTCAATTTTTACCGAATTAAACCATTCATCCTTTAGAATACTTAATAAAACGATATCTGCTCTTCCTTTTCTGTTTAAGGATGGAATAAAATTCCTCAAGACACCTTCATCTTTACAGCCCACACTTTTCATAGCTGCAATACTCAGTTTGTTATCAGCATGTGCACCAAAACCAACACGCTCAATATTCAATTTTTCAAAGGCAAACTCAAATAATAAATATTTGCAATTTTTATTTAACCCTGTTCCTTGAAAATCTTTTCCAATCCAAGTGTGTCCTAATTTAATGGTTTGAATATCTGCGGAATAATCATAAAACCGAGTTGTTCCCGCATATTGATTTTTAATTTTATCATAAATGGCAAAAGTATATTCTCTTCCAGAATTTCGATTATTTACTGTATTTGCTATATACTTGGTTAAATTATCTATTCCATTACCTTTTTCAAGAAAGTATTTCCAGATACTTTCGTCTTGTGAAACCTCGACTAATTCTTTAATATGAAATGCTTGTAATGGTAATAACTTTACGCTTTCGTTTTCTAAAATATAGTCCTTTGAAAAGTTAAGTATCATAACGTAAATCTTTTATTAACGCTTCAACATATCTATTAATAAGGCTGCACTCCAAGAAAAATTGTTGCCACCATAGCCACCATTTCCTGCTAATTTTTTACTGAAATCAAAATATTCTTTAAAGCCATATTGCTCTATTAGAGAAATAGAATCTGCTTTAACTCGATTGGCTTCTTCGATAAAGCCATATGTTTTTAATCCGTTATAAAGTAACCAATTTAGATTTATCCAAACTGGTCCTCTCCAATACTTTCGAGGATTGAATCTATCACTATCCGGATCAAATGATGCACACAAATACCTGTCTTCGCCGCCAAATTTATCCAACATTGTTTTTACAAGAACATCTGCTCTTTCCTTATTTGGAATACCAGCAAATATTGGTGCAAATGATGAAGATGATAAAAATTCTATTTGCTTTTCATTTCTTAAATCATAATGTACATAAGCTCCTAATTTTTCATTAAATAGCTTCTCATTAAATCTCGCAATAGCTTTAGATTGCCATTGTTGTAAAGTTTTTATTTTGGCTTCAGAATTACCAATTAACTCATAGAGCTCAATTAATGCAGCATTAGACTTAATTAACATCGCATTAAAAAGAGGGTCTTGTACTAGAAAAGGTGATAACTCTGCAATTTTAGCATCATTATAATTATGCTGTTTTGCTATTTCAATAAGATGCAAATAGTAATCGTATTCTCTATTAGAAGGTCTTTGGGCAGCATCTACATGCGTCGTGTCTCTTCGTTCAAACTTGTAATTTGGTGGATTCATGGTGTCCCATATATCATCCCAAATTGGGGAATTATCAGTACCAGACTCCCAGTTGTGATATATAAAAACTAAACCTTCTTGATTAGGATCTCTATGCGTGTAAAAATGCTCGTGATTATTATAGACCTTATCTATATTAGCTTTAATAAAGTCTAATATATCTTCTTTATCATCAACGATATTATAGAGTTCTTTTAAGACAAAACCTAAAACAGGTGGTTGTGTCATTCCAGTCGTTCTATGGCTTTTTGATGCTAAAGGATGTAATTTGGATTGGTGAAAATCTGGGCCTGGAAAATACGTGTCACTATCAGTATGGAAAATAATATGTGGAATAAATCCGTTTTCCCATTGTGCAGATAATAAAGCTTCGACTTCTCGCTTGGCTTTTACAGTATCGTAATGTGCAAATCCTATGGCAATGAAACCAGAATCCCAATTCCACTGAAAAGGATATAAACCTTCACACGGAATAGTAAACCCTTTATCTTCACTAAAATTATTATTAAGGACTTTTTTTGCTTTTTCTATTAAGCTGTTATTCATCATTGTAAATTCTAAAGTTAAAAAAGAAAGCATTGACATAAACTTAACAAATTATGCCAATGCTCTCAACTAATCAAACAATCAATCTTAAAAATTAAACGTTGTAGTAAGGAAAAAACGTCTTGGTAAAATTGGACGCCCAAAAAAGAATTCTCCATCATCAGACTGCCCTGCAATACCAGCCCTTGGGTTACCTTCTGTAAGTCCTGAGCTATCAAAGAGATTAAATACTGAGAAACCAACTCTTAGGCTATTGTTTCCTTGAGTTTCAAATGTGTACCCTGCACCTAATCTTGCTATCGTAATTGCATCTAATTCTACATTGTTAGAATCATCAGTAAACTTACTACCTGTATAATTAAACCCAAATAGACCATCAAACTTTTGGTTGTCGTAGTTTAAACTTAACGATCCTAAAAGGTTTGGTTGTCTTCCTATTTCATTTCCTTCGTTAATTGTCACAATACCTCCATTCACTAAATCTTCTGTTTGATTTGTTGAAATCTCGTGATTTTGATATGTAAGCGTAGCGGAAGCGCTTAAATCACTAGTAAATCTATAATTACCAGTTGCTTCTAAACCAATAGTTTTAGTAGATTGCTCACTTCTTGCTTGGTCAACCAATTGACCACCAGAAATTGCTTGATCAATTCTAATACGATCGCTTAATCCAACATAGTAAACCGCTGCAGAACCTGAGAATTTTGAAGTACCAAATTTAGCTCCTACTTCACCTTGTATAATAGTTTCTGCATCATAGTTTGTATTTCTAATACCTGGTGTTGGTGCAAATCCACGTTGCTGAGGAAAGAAAAATCCTTTTGAGAAATTGGCATATAAATTTGTTACATCAGTTAACTCGTATAAACCAGCTAATGATAATGCCCAATCTGTAGCTTCAATCTCACCAGTGTTAAAACTACCATCTGTGAAACGTACAGTACTTAAGTTGGTAGTTAAGTCTGGGTTAGAATAAACTTGTGTATCTTCTAAGTTTCCTCTTCTAAATGTTCCTTTTGTTGATTCTATACGAAGACCAACATCAAATCTCCATCTATCAAATTTCATCTCATCGGTAAAATAAAAAGCTGTTCTACTTTGCATTAGAAAGTTATTAGATGTCATACCTATTCTACTATAAAGACCGCCTTCAGAATAAATAACATTATTACCTCCATCTGTATAACTTAAATTTACTAATCGAGGATCGTTATTAAACTCTGATAGTACTCTGTACTGATAATTAACATCTTCTGCTTCAGTTCTGGCTAAAAAGGTACCTAAGGTATATGTATGATTTCCGTTGTCAGAATTTAAAATAAAATTCGCTTCCCCGGAATAATCTGTCATAGGTCTCAATCTATCTATGTGTAAATTTTCAACTACTAAATCGCTACCATTTATTTGTTCGCCAGATCCACCTTGATAAGTAGCATCAAAACCTGTATTTCCTGGTGCTACTTCAGAAACATAGTTTGAAAGCGTAATTGGGTTTCCAAAGTTTCCATTTCCTCCAATATATAATGCGAAATTATGTTCGTAGTTAGCATACTTGGCTTTAGCCTTAAATTTTAAATTATCACTTAAATTATAATCAAACTCAGCTAATAAATAACCACCTTTAGTATAAACTCCATCATCAACTGGGCTTTCATAAGAACCACCTGGTGTTAAAAATGATATATTAGACAGTTCGCTACCCATAAGTTGCATAACTTCATCACCATCATTACCATTAATACGTTCTCTTGAACCACCTTCTAATGGCAATGGTAAGTAGAACTGTGCTCTATCATTTATAAATTGACCATGAATTGTAATAGAGCCATTATCAAACTTCTTTTTAATATTTCCTCTTAATTGAAATCCTCTAGTATCTAAACCTGTATCAATTGGTCCGCTATCTTTTCTAACAAAACCTGTTAGAGCATAGTATGTATTAGAGTTTTCACCACCTAGCTGCCCACCTGTATAAAAATCAGTCTTTAATCTTCCATTATTTCCATACTCTAAGTTGATAATATTTTCTGGATTTGAGTCACCTGTTTTACTAGTATAGTTAATAATTCCAGCAACAGAACCTGCTCCATAAAGTACAGCAGCGCCACCTCTGACAAATTCCACACCTTTAAATCCTATATCTGGTCTTGCATAAACATCATGAGCAGAAGAGTTTAATCCAAATGTGCTCATTAATGGCATACCATCATATTGAAGCGGATTAAAAACATATTGTCCACCAGAAGGTAAACCTCTCACAAATAAATTGGTTGCGGTTTCTCCACCTCCACCTTCAGCAGTAATACCAGGAATACTTCTTAAAATATCAGCCTGACTATTTGCAGAAAGTTTTGTAATATCTTTTTGCTTCACGGAGCTAATTGACATTGGTGTGTCTTTTTGCGATCTAAATGTAGAAGATGCAGTTAATACGACTTCATCTAATGCATTTCCACCTTCTGCTAAAACAGCATCAACAGTAATTTCATTACCATCACAATTGATTGTTTTTTCAAAAGTTTCAAATCCAACATAAGAAACTTGAAGGATTTGCTCACCTGATAAAATGGTAATAAATGTAAAATTTCCATCAAAATCGGTTATTGCTCCAGAAGTACTTCCTTTAACAATTACGTTGGCACCTATAATTGGCATACCAGTTCCGTCTTTAACACTACCTTTTAATTCAGTTTGCGAAAAAACAGTAAATGCACTTAATACAAGTGCGCATGTTAGTAGTAATTTTTTCATTTAGTTTATAGTTTTGTTATTTATGCTGTAAATTTATTATCAAATTATTAAGTTTATACCAGAAATGTTGCTAAATTAGCATGCAAACGTTTGCGAAAACGTTTGCATTACAATTTTAATTAATATTACGGCATGAAAAAAAAGGTTACTACTCTAAAAATGTTATCTCAAGCATTGAATCTTTCAATTTCAACAGTTTCTAGAGCTCTAAATGACCATCCCGATATTAGTAGTGACACTAAAGAAAAAGTGACACGTTTGGCGCAGTCCATGAATTATGTTCCGAACATATTTGCAAAGGGCTTTCGAAAACATAAATCTAATATTATTGGTGTTATCGTTCCTAATATTACGCATTATTTTACTACTACAATAATTCGTGGCATACTTGAAGAAGCATCCATACAAGGTTATCGTGTTATTATTTCTGAATCAAATAATGATGTTATAAAACAAAGAGAAATGTTCAATACTATGATTCAATTTGGTGTGGATGGTATATTAGCGGCTTTAACTAAAATGACCAAAGAAATTGATCACATATTGCCTATCGTTAATACAGTTCCTTTAATTTTATTTGATAAAGTATCTGATAAAATACCTTGTACTCAGATTACTATAAATGATGAGGAAGCCGCCTTTAATGCTATTGAACATCTTATAAATATTGGCAAAAAGAGAATTGCTATTATTAAGGAAAGGGAATTCTCATATACATCACAAAAAAGATATGCTGGCTATTTGAGAGCATTAAAAACGCATAAAATAGAAATTGATGAAAAAATAATTATTAGTGTAGATGATATTTCTCTAAAACAAGGGAGGAGAATGACTAACACATTATTAAGTCTTAAGAAAAAACCAGATGCAATTTTTGCTATAACAGATAGTGCGGCAATAGGTGTTATTCAGGCTCTAAAAAAATTCAACATAAAGATTCCTGAAGATATAGCTGTCGTTGGTTTTAGTAACTCAATCAACTCTACCATTATAGATCCTATGTTAACTACTGTCAATCAACCTGGAAGTATAATCGGAAAAACTGCTATTAAATATTTAATAGAAGAAATAGAGAATGATGATACTAACCATCTTACCACGAATAAGACTATAGAGGTAAAAACTGAATTAATTGTTAGAGAATCTACTTTTCAAATAAATAATCATAATATTTTGAGTATGAAACCATTCCACACACATTTTCCACCACTCCTCTGCCCTAACGAAAAAGAGTATTCCATTAACTAAGTAGAGAAACATAAATAAGAAAAAAATAAAGAAAAGTAATATTTAACATGCGCTTTTAACCAAAGCCCATGTTGTACATGACGCAAGTACATTATGAGACAGAATTGTCAATCATAATTTGACATTATATAAAATGATTTTAACTATTTATGCAATGTAATTATTGTTAGGTCGGCTAAATCTTTCAAAAATAATTTACTATTTCTAACTTCTTTTTTTCTTAAAAAACTTAATGCCAACGAGTATTAAGATTACTGCCAAAGCAATAAAAAACACACTTGTAGAAATACTTTTTATAACGGAAAACATACTGGTTGCATTAACTGTAGTTTCAGTAAAATCGGGATAATTTTTAAGCATTATAATAATTCCGAAATTCTCCAAATAATCCGCAATCCCAGCAATTATAGATAATAGACTGAGAAAGTTATAAGGGGAATTTAATTTGTTCAATTTTTTTAAGAAATATCCCAAAAGCAAACAGTAAGAAAGTCCGAATAGTAGTGGGTAAATCATATCCACAGGTATTTGGTTGTTTAGATAAGTTAAACGTCCATTTTCTCCAAGCAAACTGAATAATTCACTTACATAATCTAGATCATATCCTGTAGGCATCATATCCAGTAATTTCATTCCGTTAGAGAATTCCATTGTTTTGGGAATTGTAACAGTGAGCATAAAGGTGTAAACAACATTTGTCAAGATAAAAAGTCCTAAAACTTTTTTTCCTGAAATATTCTTTTCTATAAATTTGGTTAATAGTTTCATTTTTTTTTAAATATGTGCTAGCAATAGAATATATGGTAATAGATTAATGTTTAGTATTTTCATTTTTTAAGTTAAAAACTATACCCTATACGCAAGTGCATATTTAATTCCATTTCACTTTTGTTCTTTAAATAACCTGCTCGTTTAGCAAATGTGTAACTAAATCCTGCTCCAAGTCCTGCTTCATAATTAAAATGCTTGCCTAAATTCCGTCTAATTCCCCAAGTTGGTATAGTGGAAAAATCACTCACAACAGGAGCATTGTCTTTATTGAATAAGACAAACCAGTCAGGATGATAGCCCATTTTTAAAGCAATAAAATTGCTACTATTGCCATCAATTCTTTTTGATTTCTCTGAGCGTTTTTTAAGGTTGTAATAGAACCTTGGTTCCACAACTATAACAGGTGTTAATAGAAATGGTGAATCATAATCATCGTAAAAAGTAGTTTCCCAAATACCAAAATCAAAACCAAGTTCTGTTCTTAATGCTATGGTATTTGATAGTTTTGCTTCATTATATGCCCAGATTCCTAAAACTCCAGTTTGTAATCCAAATATTGATTTTTCTACACTTGTGTTTTGTGATTTGGCGATAAAAGTTAGTCCGCACAAAATCAAGGTAAATACTGTTTTTTTCATAATAAAAATTTCAAGTGAATTTGTTAATTCTAACCTATAACCAGCTAAACCCTAATCCTACATTAAAAATTACTGCATCTCTATTTGCATCTCCATCTAAAAACGCACGCCCAAGAACTAATTTAGACTGTAGGTTAAGCGCAAAGTTTTTCTTCTTGTAAATCTCGTAACCTGTACTTGCCATAACAGCACAACCAAAGTTCCAATCATCATTTACATCGTCTTTAATATCATATAGTGCTGGCGAATCTATTGCTAAACCAATTCCACCATGAATCCACCATCTATCTTTTACCCAATATTGTAACGATGGGATGAAACCTCCAAAGTTCCTATCATTATCTTGAAATTCGTATATGTTTCCTGGTAAAGAAGCTGTAATGGCGAGTTTGTCGTTTAGCATGTAGCCAAACTTTAAATCTGGAAAAACGAATGTTCCTTGAGATTTGTCAAACGTTTGAATACCTGCACTATCTTCTATACTGATAATACCTCCACCTGCTACAAATTCGAAGATGAAACCATCTCTAATTGTTGTTGTTTCTGAATTTGTGTTTTGTGCATAAGTTATACTAGATACTAATGCAAAGGCTATACAAGCCATTCTTAATGAAATTTGTTTTTTGATTGTTTTCATTTTAATTGATTTCATAATTGTTCGTTTTTTGATTGTTTAAATTGATGTTTACTATTCTATATTAAAATTTTTGTTATTTCTGTTTTTTTACTTTTCTGAAAACCTTTTTTGATTTTCAAGTATTTCAAGGAATTTTGTTTTCTCTACTTTTCCAACAGCGTAATCAATTACTTTTCCGTCAGGATTAATAAAAATTGTTGTTGGTGTAGCTTCAATGTTATATTGCTTTATTAATGTTTCAGAATTTGGGTCATCAATATTAATCTCAACTGGAACAACTTTCGCATTAATGACATTTATGACTTCTTTGTCTCCAAAAACTTTACGCTTCATAATGCGACAAGGTGAACACCAGTCCGCAGTAAAGAATATCATAATATTCTTGTCATTATTGCTGGCAAGCTTTTGAGCAGATTCAATGTCATTTGTCCAAGTAATATCATTTGAAGGTGCATAAAATGAGTACCACGCATACCAAAGAGAAACGACAAGAAAAGTAAGCCAGAAAAATTGCCAAAAAGGATGCGATTTCTTTTTTGACGGCTTTAAATTTGAATTATTTTTATTTTTCTTCATTTTTTTTATTTGTGTTTTGTAATTCAGTATAAGTATTTTTTAGGGTTTTTAATGATTCAATTGCATTACTGTAAGCCTCTCGATTTTGTGCAAGCGTAGTTATTCTCGTTAAAACCATATTTTCAAAATAAATGTCTTTCCCGTAAGTGTCTGAAGAAATGCCCATATCCCTAAATTTAACGTTTCGCATCAAAAAATTTTCATAATAGGCCTCAATTGCCTGTTGTTCTGAGGCTTCAAGTTTTTCTATAGGGTTAAACGTTTCGTATGTTTCAGAGATAGCATTACGTAAGTTTAAATTGTCAAATAATTTTAAATCACCAGAAAATTTTAAATTTTCATAGGTTATCATAACTGGATAAAACTTTTTAGACATAATTAAATAGAATGATTTTGTCGATAATCTAGGGTTATCATAATCTTTATATAATAAAATTTTGAATACTGTATCTAACTCTTTGAGCATTAGCTGTGCCTCATCATCTAGAAGGGTCAACTTTTTAAGGTTGCGATCTGCTTCATCATGTAACTGAATAATGTATGAATTCCGCAACTCTAATTTCTTCTCGCTATTTGAATGTTCATTAATTGCCAACGCAATAAGAATTCCTGCAATAACAAGAATGATTTCTCCCGCGGCATAGGCTACATAGTTCCAAAACTTATTATTAGCCAGCATTTTTTGTCTATTTTTTCTAAATATTTTTATCATGACTTAATGGTTTATCAAATTGAAACACAACGTGTTGGATTCCTCTCTAAATACGCTTTAATTTTTTCTGTATTACGCTTTTAAATTTCCAATTCAATCCAAACAAGGGTCTTAAAATATTAATTCGTCTAAGGATAAATTCATAAATAAGAAAACAGACGATAAACGTAAATAGGGTGATTCCTATAAATTCTAGCATAGGATGAAGGTCTAATGGCAGAATGAGTAATGCACCTGTATATAAGACAAACATGTGAATGATATAAACAGGATAAACAGCTGCACTCAAATAGCTTAGTAATCTACTTGGTTTATTAAGGTAGCTATATCCTATTCCGAATAAACCCAATATCCAAGCATTAGATTCTATGGTGGTTAAATACATATTTGATATAGACTCAAATCCTGTGAATCGAATAGCAAATAATACAGTCGCTAAACCGATATACAACCATTTCCACTTTGAAACGGTTTGCCAGAATGCTTTACCGCTATACACAAAAAGAAAACCAAAAAAGAAAGCAAGAAGCCCTATAAAAAATCCATGCCAAGTTTTAGCGTACAGTTCAAATAATTGTGGTTTTACTAAACCCACTTCCAATATAAAAAAAACAGATATGGATAGTGGCCCAATAGCATAACTCATAACTTTTAAAATGGCTTTCTTAAATTTTCCATTTTCGTTTTTCTTTAAATAGAAAAAAACAGGTGACAACACTACGACATAGACAAAAATATTTCCTAAAAACCATAGATGTCCCATATGAGGAAAATAGCTTAACGGCATATTATAGTAGTTCTGAAAAATTAAAAAATGTAATGGAGTGATAGCCAAAATTCCGAACACAAAGGGTAAGAGAATTCGTTTACCTCGTTCTATAAATAATTGCTTCCAATTTCTTTTTTTCATTGCAAAATATATGCCCATTCCCGATACAAAAAACAGTAAAGGTATTCGCCAAACATTTAGCATCGTCATTGGTTTCCATAGTCCTTCTAAAGCGTCATCACTTTTTATAAAACCTATAAACAATGCCCAAGGTTGAAATATAATGGCTATATGGTAAATCAGCAATAAACCAATAGCAATGACTCTTAACCAATCAATATCGTATCTTCTTTCTGTTTTCATCTTAAATTGTGTTTATTGTAACATCATTGCTACAACTGGACGTGCTTTTTGCAGTTCATTAAGATCTAATGTAAAACCCATTGGTTGTAATTGCTGAATTAGCATTTCATAGATAGGTTTCATTTGATCGAAATCTACCATAACTATTTCTCTTGGTGTAGCTCCATAATTATTACGAACAGTTTTATCTGCTTTTACATCAATTAGTAACTGTACAATTTCGATACGTCCAAAGAATGCTGCCGTATGTAAAGCTGTTCCGCCATCATTGTTTTTTACAGATAAATCTGCATTTGCATTGATAAGTTCTTTAGCGATTTCAGGTTTATTAAAAGTGGCTGCTGACATTAAAGGTGTAGATCCAGACATGGCTTCTTTTTGATTAATATCAGTCCCAGCTTCAATATGTTGCTTAACTGCTTCCAAATTTCCTGTAAGTACAGCTCCATGAATATCTATACTTGGTTTGTTTACTGTTTTTGTTGTTTTAGCTGTACTATCTGAGCTTGTTTTCTTGTCAGATTGTGCGCATGAGCTTGTTAATAAAAGGGTAAAGAATAACATCTGAATGGTCTTTCTAATTGATGTGATTTTAAGTGTTTTCATGATTTAAATTTTTAATGATTAATATCTTGATTTTTGTTTCTACAAAGATGCGACACTAAGCTATTTGACTGATAATGTGCATGAAGCCTATTGTGTCAAGTTTGATGATGGGTTGAAAATTATGACGCAGAAGTATAAATTATGACGCAAGCATCTGTTTTTTGATAAAGAATTTTGCACTTTTAGCTACTTAGTGTTTCAATAAAAAATTCTACATTTGAATTAATACAAAACAACATGTCTAACATCTCACATCAAGGAAAATTTATTGAACAAGCTAAGGCGCTTATTTTAGAGCATATCTCTAATGAGCAATTTGGGGTTTCAGAATTGGCTGAACTCATGAATATGAGTAGATCAAACTTATTGAGAAAGATTAAGAAACAAACACAAGGTAGTGCTAGTCAGTTTATTCGTGAAGTTCGGCTTCAAAAAGGGATGACCTTGTTAGAAGAAACAGAACTTACTGTTTCTGAAATTTCTTATGAGGTTGGGTTTAGTAATAATTCTTATTTCATTAAATGCTTTAGAGACTATTATGGCCATTCACCAGGCGAAGCCAGAAAAAAAATAGGTAATCAAGTAGATTTAATACGAGACGATAGCCAAAACACAGAAGCCATTGAAGTTACTAAAAAAGGGTTTTTCCAACAGTACAGAGTTCAAATACTATTAGCAACTGCCTTTGTAGCAGTTATGGTAGTATTCCTGTTTTTTCCAAAAGAAACACTTAATGCTGATAAAAAAGATATTAATCTTAAGAAATCTATAGCTGTATTGCCGTTTAAGAATATGAGTAGTGATTCGAACAACTTGTATTTTGTGAACGGACTTATGGAGTCGACACTAAATAATTTACAAAAGATTGAAGATCTCCGAGTGATAAGTAGAACCTCCGTAGAAAAATATAGAGATACAAATAAGACCATCTCAGAAATAGCAGAAGAACTTAATGTCAATTACTTGATTGAAGGAAGCGGGCAACGGGCTGACAATCAAGTTCTATTGAATATTCAATTGATTGACGCATCAAATGACACACCAATATGGGCAGAACAGTACAATCATAAAACAGAAGACATTTTTTCTATACAAAATGAAGTAGCAAGAAAGATTACCGAAGCAATAAAGGCGACAGTCACACCATCTGAATTGCAACAAATTGATAAAAAACCAACAGAAAACTTACTAGCATATGATTATTACTTAAAAGGGCTTGAACCATACCAAGCAGGAACGAAAGAGGGCTTGGAAGCTGCTATTATTTTATTTGAAAAAGCGATAGAACAAGATCCTGAATTTGCGCTCGCATATTCTGAAATCGCGATATCATATTATTATTTAGACTTAAATCAAGCTGAAAAACGATACACAGATATTATTAATAATAATGCAGATAAAGCATTGCTTTATGATTCTAAATCTGCCAAAAGTCTTATAGCAAAGGCACTTTACTATATAAATAGTAATGAGTTTAGATTGGCAGTGCCACATTTAGAAAAAGCTTTAGAATATAATCCAAACTCATCTTCTGTGGTTCAAATACTTGCCGATATGTATTCACGAGTAATTCCAGATACAGGTAAATATTTGAAGTATGCCTTAAAAGGTTTACAACTTGATATTGAAGTGAATGATTCAATAAATAAAAGTTACATGTATTTGGCATTAAGTAATGCCCTTGTTCAAAATGGTTTTACAGAAGAAGCACAGAAGTATATAAAATTGTCTTTAGATAATAATCCAGAGAATTATTATGCACCTTTTTTAAACGTATTTATACAATACGCGCAGCATCAAAATATAGAAAAGGCTACGCATGCATTGGTAAGAGAATGGAAAAAAGATACGACACGTTTAGATATTATGCAGGAAGTGGGTAAGTTTTATTACTTCCAAGAAAAAAATGATAGTGCTTTTTACTACTATGATAAATTTGAAAAAATTAAGGCAACTAATGGATTAAAAATGTATCCACAAGAGAACCTAAAGATTGGATTGGTATATTATAAAATGGGCTTTCATAACAAAGCTGAAGACTATTATGAAGCATATGCAGAATATTGTAAAAATGACCAATCAATATACAAGTCAGTTAGTTTGGCTATGAAATACTTACATGAAGAAAACCCTAATCTTGCTATTGAGCAGTTAAAACTGTTTGCTACTAAAAGTAATTTTCAATATTGGGTGTTGTTGTTTCTTGAAGAAGATCCCTTAATGAACACTTTAAAAAGTCATCCTGAATATGATCAAGTTATTCAAAAAATTAGGGATAGATTCTGGGAAAATCATAATGAGCTGAAAAAATCATTAAAGCATAAAAACTTATTATAATTCATTTGATTTATAATAAGTTTTTAAGGATTTTTTAATTGAAAAAAGCAGTTACAATGTTTAGTTTATGATATTTTTGCCATTCCACACACATTTTCCGCCACTACTCTGCCCTTTACTCATTATTTAATATTTTAATAAATAGGAATTCGTGAATCTTCGTTCCTCGATTTCAGAAAAAGAGTGTTCCATTAACTAAGTAGAGAATCAATTTAGAAGAAAAAAACAAAGAAGAATATTATTTAAGATGTGCTTTTAACCAAAGCCCATCTTTACATAACGCAAGTACATTATGAGACAGATTTGTCAATCATAATTTGACATTAAATAAAATGACTTTAACTATTTATGCAATGTAATTATTGTTAGGTCGGCTAAATCTTTCAAAAATAATTTACTATTTCTAACTTCTTCTTTTCTTAAATAATTTAATGCCAACGAGTATTAAGATTACTAGCAAAGCAATAAAAAACACACTTGTAGAGATACTTTTTATAACAGAAAAGATACTGGTTGTATTAGCTGTAATTTCAGTAAAATCGGGATAATTGGTAAGCATTATAATAATTCCGATGTTTTCTAAATAATCTGCAATTCCTGCAATAATGGGTAAAAGACATAGATAATTATATGGCGTGTTAAGTTTGTTTATTTTCTTTAGAAAATATGCCATTACTAAACAATACGAAATCCCAAATAGTAATGGATAGATCATATCTAATGGTATTTGGCTGGTTAGATAAGTTTCACGTCCAGTGTTACCAAGAGCACTAAATAATTTGTTTGCATAATTGAAGTCATAGCCTGTTGGCATCATATCCAACAATTTCATTCCATCCGCAAATCCCATTGTTTTTGGAATTGTAACTATTAGCATAAAAGCATAAACTATATTAGTTAAAATGAAAAGACCTAAAACTTTTTTCCCTGATATGTTTCTCTTAATAATTCTATTCAAAATCTCAATATATATCTATTATGCTGTTTCTATTAATTTTAAATTCTTTTAAGAATCCAATTAGAAATTTCCATTAAAGCAGTTGGAGAAAATGTTTGCTCTATTTTTCTATATTCATCCATCTTTCCTGTTTCGCACTCTTGAAAAAAGTGGTTTAAATTTTCTAATTCTAATATTTTATAATCTTTATTTCCTCCTTTGATTAATGCATTTCGTATGCCTTCTTGATTTATTTTTGCATTTACTTGAGAATCTTTACTTCCATTTAATGACAATACTGGGATTTGCAATTTTTCGATTTCATTGGCAGGATTGTATTGTAAAAAATAGCGCGACCAAGGTTTTAAACTTGTTTTTAGCTGACTTTCTATAAATAAATTGATCTTCTCTTCTGGCACATTTAAAGATATAAGAATTGGTCTTATAAAAGCATTATAATGAGTCGTTAATTCGTTTTTAATTTCTAAATCACTCTTATTAGCAGTTACAATTGCTATTGCTTTTCTTGTGTTTTTTTCATAAGCTACTTCATCTTTAACAGGAAACTGCTTTAATGTTTTAGATTGCATAACAGACAATTCAGTTCCAGATATTCCTGTAGAAGCTAGCAACACCATAAAAGCAACATCTTTTGAGTTATTTGCTACTAAAGGAGCAATAATACCACCTTCGCTATGACCAATCAAGCCAATGTTTTCTATGTCTACATCGTTTCTAGTTTTTAAATATGTAATGGCACTCAATACATCTTTAGAAAAATCTTCTGTTGTTGCATTTCCAAAATCACCTGTAGATTTTCCATGACCACGATCATCAAAACGCAATACTCCAATGCCTTGTTTTGTTAAATAATCTGCCAACACCAAAAAAGGTTTATGTCCCATAAAACTCTCATCTCTATCTTGTGGACCACTTCCACTAATCAAGATTACCACTGGAAATTTTCTGTTTTTAGTTGGTAATGTTAACGTTCCTGCTAATTCTATTTTTGCTTCTGTATTTTTAAAAACTACTTCTTCTTCATAATAAGGATAAGGCTTCACAGGTTCTTGAGGTCTTTTAGAATCTGCAATTTTTACAGCTCCTTTTTTTAAATTTAATACCATTTCTATTCCTCCTTCTTTATAAGTGCCTTCAAATTGTTGAGTTTTATTATTAAAAACTCCTACATAACGCATTCCAACATTAGATCCATTAATTATTAACTTTCCGTTTGTAAAAGTTGTAGCTGAAGGTTTTATACCAGAAATTCTAAAAGTTGGAACAGCCATAGTGGTTGAATACAAAGAATTTTCTTGTTCTATGTTAAAAATAAAGGTGATTAATTTATCTCCTCTTTTGGCTTCACCGCTCCAATATCCTGAGATATCTTGAGAAAATACGTTTACTATTGATATTGTAAATACAATGACAAATGCTATTACTGTTTTCATTTTGTGTTGTTTTTTTGCTCACCGAAAATTATTCGGTATTTACGTTCTAAAAAAATTAATGATATTATATAGTGTTTGCTTCCCTATTAATTATAGCATGTTTCCAGCTGCTTTAGCTTGAGAATCCAAATGACGACCTATAAAAGCTCCAATGAACATACCAACGCTAATTCCTAAAGCAAGTCCCATAGATTTTTCAAAACGCTCACCAAAAATAACGCCTACAACAACTCCAAAAAGAACTCCATATCCTATACTACGTTCAGTGTAATACCCATTGGTAGATAAGGTAAATGTATCTTTTAAATATTTTTCAAATTTTGTTAGTGCTTTTTTTAAGTATTTTTTTCTACTCTCTAGATTTGATTCTAAATTTAAACTCTCAAGTTCCAATTCTATAGAATGAATTTCGTTTTGCGAGAGGTCTCTAAGTTTTAATTCAGTTAGTATATGAAGAAATTTCTCGTAAATCTTAATTTCAGATTTTTTAGTTGTTACGGTTTTTAAACTTTCAAAAAAGTTATATGCTTCTTGTAATGTCATAATAATTAGTGTTTTCTTGGTTAGTGGCTGAAAACAAAATTTATTACATATAAAGTTTATTTTTTTTAAATATCAAAACAAAATGCTTCATTTAGAAGTGTTTAACTCCTTAAACTTTCGATATCTATCATCAATTCTTCTAGTTTTTTGAACACTCTTCCGTAAACAAGGTTTAAATCCCATTTATAAATTCGACCTCCTAAAAGGACTAATAAACCTAAAATTAATACTACGATAACGATTCCTATTAGTGGTATTCCGAATATGAGATAGATATCTGGAAATCCATAAAGAATTTCATCTACAAGTCTTTCACCCAAGGGCATACCTTCGGCATCTTTAAACCAAAAGCCTAAAACCATTGACATAAATATAATTGGATATAAAAATCTTGACATTTTCTTATTGATTGCGACCTGTTTTTCTATCCATTGGTTAAATGCCTTTAAGTATTGATAACTACTTACACCCATATCTATTTTATCTAAATCATCTAATAACTTTTTATTAATAATAACTAGCACTGAAAGGGTCACAAAAAATATAACACCTGTTATTGGTATGCCTACAAAATATGAAACAACTAAAAAAGCAAATGAGAATGCAACAATTGCAATCAAATTTATTTTGAACATTCTTTTAAATTTATCAATAATATGAATTGATTTTTGGTTGTAAAGGTTGTTTATTTTTGGTGCTATTAATGCGTCACTCTCAAGAAAACCTTCTTTCCATATATTTTCAATTGATTTTTCCATCTAATATTTTTTTTAATCTCATTTTAATTCTTTTAACACGTACACCAATATTATTAGGGTTTGTTCCTATAATTTCAGCAATTTCTTTTTGCGGTTTTTCTTCTAAATAAAGCATAATGATGGCTCTATCTATTTCAGATAGTTTTCTAATAGCATCATATAATAAATTTAGAGATTCGTCTGAAAACGCATAATTATCTTCAGTTTCTTCTGCAGTTATAGAATCAGATACAAAATGTTGAACATTATTTTTCTTTTTCTTAAGCAAGGTTAAACAAACGTTTAATGAAATTCTGTACACCCAAGTACTCCATTGTGATTCTTCACGAAAATTGTCTTTACTCCTCCAGATTTGCAAACACACTTCTTGGTAATAATCTTCAAAATCTTCTTGCGAGTTTGTGTATGCACGACATAATTTGATGATTATGCCTGCAAACGGTAAAATAGAAGTATTATAAAAATCGCTACTCAATAGTGCTGTTTTTATTAGTTAGTGGCGTAAATGAAAAATTATTACACAACAATGAGATATTTTTGAAATAGAGTAATTATTTCTAGATGTAATCTAGTTCTATTTTTTTTAATTAGAGGAGTACATTGAATAAATCACAGGCATTTGCCCTTTCCATTTTACCCATAAGTTGTTGTCATTGATTAAACTAGCCATAAAATGACCAACATTTATACGGCTGACTTTACCAGCATTAAAAATGGCACTTCGGGTTGGTGAAGGATGTATTTCATAATCGCTAACGTCTTCCTCGTTAATTAAGCCATCTGGTCTAACTGCAACCCATTCTATAAACTTATTGTTTTGTCCTATTTGAGTTCTTAAATAATCTGCCGCTTTTTCATTATCTACATGAGGTGGTAGTAATAAACGAAGAAGCCCAATTACACATTTTTGAGCAAAAGAAATAGGTTCGTTCAAGTCACGATTACGATTTCCTGTAGTGTTCATTAAAACAAACTTCGTTGGAGCTTGAAGATTATTTGATTTTATAGCATTGCATAAACGTTGCGTAGCATCTGTTACCAATTTTCTAGGTTGTCCGTAAATGCCCTTCCATGTTAAATTATGACCAAGACAAGACGCAACTGCATTGCAATCGCCTACAATTTCACTCATCTCGTTATCACTTAATTCCAGTAGGCTTGCAGAGATAATTTGCAGATTAGTATTGGTTTTCCATGATTCTGCTACATTTTCGGGCGATCTTACAATTACTTTTACTTTGTGATTTTGAATTAGAAGTTGTTCTACTAATTGACTACCTGTTGCTCCATTTGCTCCTACTACTAATACTGTCATATTGATTGTTTTGATTGATTGATATATCTTAAAGACGATGTATTACTGCAATTGTTTCACTTTTTAATTGAATTATGCGTTAACATTATTATTTCTGTTTTACAGACCCTTTGCTTTGCGTAAGATTTTAACAACACGACTATGTGTTATTTGTAACAGATTCCATTGGTAGCCTTCAAAATCTGTTGTGCTCATAAATTGAATCACAACCGCATCAATATCTTTATGGTATTCTGCCATGCTTTGGTAACCTGGAACCAATCCACCATGATTAAATTCATAAATAGACGCATAGATTTCCATTTCTTTTTCATTAAGCAATGAACCATCGTTTAAAGCTCTTAAGAATTTACCAACATCTTCAGCGGTAGCTAACATTCCTTGATCCTCGGTCTTAAAATCGTCTTCAATACCAACATAATAACCACTCATAACATCGTCTAGATTTACGTCATCAAGTGAACCAAAAGTATTCTTCAGTCCAAGTGGTATTAAAATTTTTTCCTTGAAATATTGTTGACGACTACCTCCTGTAACTTGCTCAATGATTCTTGAAAGCAATAAGTAATTCGTGTTTGAATAACCATAATCTTTGTTTGGTTCAAAGTCTGCTGGTAAATTAAGTGCATATTGAAGCACATCTTTATTGGTGTTTGGTTGATTTTTCCAAAAGTCTGGATTGTCCGTGAAATTTGGAATACCACTTCTGTGTTGTACCATCATTCGCAAAGTAATTTTATCTGCATTTTCAATTCTTCCCACGAGTTCTGGAAAGTAATCAGCGAGCGTTTTATCTAAAGACAAACTATTTTCATTAGCTAATTTGGTGATAGCAACTGCAACATATAGCTTGCTTATACTTGCAATTTTGAATAAAGCTTTAGGATTGGCTGGTATTTTAAATTCTCGATTATGATAACCTGCTGCATAAAATGCTGGTGGTTTACCAGCCTCATCTACATACACAATAACACCATCAAAACCATAACTTAATGACTTATCGACCTGCTCTTGAACAGTATCTGGTAAAGGCACTATCCATGCCTTTACTAAAATCCAAGGCACAAACCATAAGGAAATGAACGTCCCAACAAGTAATAGTATTCTAAAAATTTGTTTTCCTTTATTGGTCTTTTGTTTATTACTTTCCATTAATCTGTACTATTGTCTTTGATTTATGGTACAAATATATTAGAGTTTAGAATAATAATAAATTGTTAGTTACTGAACTGTAATATATTATGGATGAATTGGTTTCTGTATGCATAGCTGGTGTCTAATTAAAGCATTTTGAAAAATAAGTAGGACTACTAAACCCACATTTATATGCAGTTTCAGAAATATTTGATTTCTGTTTACCCAACATTTGAGGCGCTTTATTTTGTGTTGTATAACTAAATCTTAATAGCCTCTCTGTTGTCACTTCGAGTGATTTTTAATATTCTTGTGAACTTCTCCTTTTAAAGATTGTGCTTGTGCTATGCAAATTTTCATGTCGTGAGTGAAGTGAGTTTAAAATGAGTTAGCTATTATTCCAATTTAAAAAAGATGTTACAAAATGTTCTTTTTTACGAGAAGACACAGGTATTTTTTTACCGTTTTTTAAAAAGATAACTCCTGATTTTTCATATTTATCTATAAACTTTAAATTAACCATAAATGATTGGTGGGAACGAACGAAATTGGCTTTAGTAAGTCGGTCTTCAAATTCTTTCAACGTTTTTGAAATCATATATTTTTTACTATCGCTGCAATAAAACGTGGTGTAACCTTTATCTGATTCGCAATACATTAATTCATTTAAATTCACCACTTGAAAACTATCATGAAGCGATAATATGACGTTAGAATCTGCATTGTTCCATACGGCTTTTACAGTTTTTATTTGCTGTTTTTGTTCTTCAATAGGTAAGTTTTTAACTTTTTGCAGTGCGACTTGTAAATCTTCTACATCCACAGGCTTTAAGATATAATCTACGGCTCCAATTTTTAAGGCTCTTAGAGCATATTCTTCATAAGCTGTGATAAAAATGATTTTAAATGTTAGGTTTTCTGTTTGCTCTAAAAAATCAAATGCTGTTCCATCCAAAAGATTAATATCTAAAAAAATCAATTCTGGTTTACATGCATTTGCCACGATAACAGCATCTTTTACAGATTCACATTCTCCAATAACCTCTACAGTTGTATCTATTAATTGTAATAAATTAAGTAATCCTTTTCTAATATATGCTTTATCTTCTACTATTAATGTTCTCATATTCTTGTCATTATTATGCTACAAGTATTTTATGCGGAATTACTAAAGTAACAATTGTGCCTTGTTCGTTGCCTTTTTGTCGGTCTTTAATAGTAACAGAACCTTCCATTTTAAAATCTTTGGACAGTATTTTTAAGCGATCTGAAGTTATTGCAGTTGATAATGATTTTTTATTTTCATTCTTCACTTCTTTTTTAGATGATACTCCTACTCCATTATCTGTAATAGTACAAATTAGTTTTTTTTCAAAATAGCTTAGACGAATATCAATTTTTCTGTTTTCTTTCTGATCTATAAATGCATGTTCAATAGCGTTTTCTACAAAGGGTTGAATGAGCATTGGTGGAACTTCAAATACTGGTACATCAATAGTATCTTCAACTAAAACAGTAGATTGATAGGCATCATTTTCTATATTTTGAAGCGCTAAATAGTTTTGAATAGCACTTAATTCTTGAGACAATGATACTGTTTTATCTCTTGAGTTTTCTAAAATAATACGTAGTAATTTCGAGAATTTCGACAGATAATAAACAGATTTTTCTTCTTCCTTATTTAAAATCATGCCTTGCAATACAGAGAGTGAATTAAATATAAAATGTGGTGTCATTTGAGACCGCAATAACTTTTGCTCAATAACTATATTTTGTGCTTTTGATTTTACATTTCTAAATTTTTGATAAAAAATAATGCCGCCTAATAGTATTGAAACTAATAAAAAACCAATAATTACCCATAAATAATTTTGCTTAGATTTTTCTAAATCTTTACTCGTAGCAGCTACTGTTTTAGTGAGTTTTAATTCTCTAATACTTGCAGAATCTAACTGTTGTTTGTATTTATATTCGTACTCTAACTGTGTTATTTTTTCGATATTTTCTTTATTGAAAAGACTGTCATTGAGTGATTTGAATTTTTGATGATTTATATAAGCCTTTTTATAATCTCCTTGATGTTCATAAATTTGAAAAAGTAATTCGGAAGCTTTTTTTTGAGATTGAATAACCTTAAGGGTATTAGCAATCTCTTTACCCTTTAAAGTATAAGAAAGGGCTTTTTTATATTGTTTTTCATTTAGGTATGTTTCTGCAATTCCTAAATAGTTTAGAGCTAAGCCATGTTGGTCTCCTATGTCTATACTTATCTCTAAGGATTTTAAATAATTATCTCTTGCAATCGATGTGTTTTTAAGCAGTAAGTTAACTTCGCCAATGTTGTTTAAACAAGTAGAAATTTGTTTTACATCATTAATTTTTCGACTTATCTCTAAGGATTCGTCCATAAACTTAAGCGCCTTAATGTATTCTTTTTTGTGCTTATATGTAAGGCCTATGTTTCCCTTATTGGTTGCAATTAGGCTTTTACTTCCGCTTTTAGACTGTAAATCTATAGATTGGTTGTGATACTCTAAAGCTTTATCATATTTACCCATAGACCTATAGACATTACCAAGACTATTAAGGGTTTTTGAAATGGCCATTGTATCGCCTTCTTTTTCCTTATAATATAAGGCTTGCTTAAAATAATCTATGGCTAGCGGATAATTTCCTAGAGATTTATAAACGCGACCTAGGTTGCCGAGTGTATAAGGAATACCATATTCGTGATTGATTTCTCTACTATATTTTAATCCTTTTTTATAATTAGAAATAGCTTCAGGATAGTGACCCGTTTCTGCATATATATTTCCTATATTCAATAATCCAGCAACCTGTTTTCTCTTATCTCCAATAGTTACATATATACCAAATGATTTCTTATAATAGTGTAATGCCTCATCATACTGCGATTGCTGATAGTGCGTTATTCCAATTGCATTGTATATAGAGGCAATTCCTTTTTTATCATTAATAATCTCAAATATTTTAAGAGACTGCTTATAATAATCCAATCCATTATCATAGTTAGATTTTCTACTCTCAATGATGCCTTTTAAATAAAAAATACCAGCTTTACCTTTCTTAAAATCTAAGCTATCATTTAGAGCTTCGGCTTCGTTAATATATAAATTTGTTAAATTCATATCTCTTTGAAAATATGAAAACGCCAAATTGTATAAAATATCAGCCCTTGTAGTATCACGTTCTTTATGATTTTGTAATTCTACATTAAGACTATCTATATGTTTATTTTGAGCACATACAGAAACTGTACAGAACAGTGAGATAATTAAAAATGCAATTTGGATATTAATGATTTTCATATAAGTAAAGCGAGACTATTAGAACTATAATAACAAAACTAAAATAAATAACTAACCGCAAGCACTTTAATTAAAATGTTTACGGTTAGTAAAAACAGAATCAAGACATTATTTTAAGTCATTTAATGCATACATATATATTGCTACTTAGCAAACCTTTTTACAAGTCTACCTTTGTTAAAATTAAGTTCTAAAATATAAATACCTTTAGACAAGTTGTTGATTGCAATACTACTTTCCGTTCCATTTTTTACTTTAGCTCCAGTAATAGTATAAATAGTATAGTTTTGTAATCTAACTGTACCAGATGAGATTATGTTTAGTTCATCTGCAGTATTAAATACTTTAATGTCATTAGCTAATTCAAAATTAGAAGTACTTAATGTTGCATCTTCTGTTACAGGATTAAAACCTGACCAATCAGCACCAGCATTTGGATTTGTAACGTATATATCCATAGTGCCAGTTGGTATATGAAGAGCGGTATTGCTACGGTCAAAAATAAAAGTATCATTAGTACCTGTGGTAATAGAAGGTGGTACTAAAGCCAACGATGTTACGCTCGCTAATGATGGGTTATTGCCAAAAGCAAGTAAACCTATTGACGTCACATTACTTGGTATGGTAATATTTGTAAAGTTATTACCCACAAAAGCGCCAATGCCAATAATAGTAACATTAGCACCAATTACAACATTGGTTAATGTATTTAACGAAAAAGCTGTAGTACCAACAACAGTTACATTATCTGGAATAGTTACATCTGTTAAGTTATTGCTCTCAAAAGCAGAAATTCCAATATTGGTAACACTATCAGGAATCGTAACATTGGTTAAGCCTTTGTTCGCAAAAGCAGAATCCCCAATATCTATAACATCAAATGTATAAGAATTAGCACTAATAGTCGAAGGTATTACAACATTAGCTCCATTTGCAGCCTCATAATCTGAAACTTTAACTGTATTAACAGAAGTTGCTTCAAATACCATTTTAAAACCTGTCCATTGTGCACCATTATCAGTAACATATTCATCAGTAGTATTACCTGTTAGAATTAAATTAATAGTACTGCGGTCACTGTTAATAGTAAAACTATCACCAACACCTGTAGTTATAGTTGATGGTGTTGTCGCTAAAGAAATAATAGTACTTAATGGATTAATACCGAAAGCTGCCTGACCAATACTAGTAACACTAGCTGGAATAGTAATACTCGTTAATTGGTTATTTCTAAAAGCATTAATAGCTATGTTCTCTACATTGTTTCCAATAATAACATTTGTTAAATCATTATGTGCAAATGCTTGACCACCAATACTAATAACACTATCAGGAATTGTTACATCTGTTAAGTTATTCCCGTTAAAAGCATTTTCATCAATACTCAAAACACTATTTGGAATATTTACACTTGATAATTGCTCACCAATTACTACATTACCTATAAAGGCAGCATTAGCAATACTAGTAACATCGTAAGTTGAAATACTATAAGGTACTATTGCAGGTATATCGACGTTTACACTTCCAGCAAAGTCATAATCTATAGCTTCAACTGTACCTTGCGCAACAGAAGTAACCTCATATGTTATAAAATCTTCAATAAAAGTATCTCCAATCGCTAATATCTCTGTAACGGAATTAAAACCTGTCCAACCTTCAGCGGTATATACACTTGTTGTGCCAGATGGTATAATTAAATCGATATTACTGCGGTCTGCTGCAAAAGTATCCAGATTACTATTAAAAGTCTGTATTGTAGCTGGTGTTGTTGCTTCGGAAATTACACTGGTTAATGGATTTCCTACAAAAGCAGAAGTGTTAATACTGGTAACATTACTTGGTATAGTAACTTGAGTTAAATCATTATTAGCAAATGCTCCACTAGCAATGGTTAATACACCATCAGGAATTGTTATGCTTGTTAAGCTATTCCCTAAAAAAGCATTTGAAAAAATATATGTAACACTATTTGGAATATCAACACTTGTTATTTGCTCACCAGTTGATTGATTACCTAAAAAAGCATCACTACCAATAAAGACAACTGTATATGTTGTCGTTGCACCACCAACTGTGTTGTCTACCGTTGTTGGTATAATAACCGTAGGTCCACCATTGGCATAATCATAATCTAGAACTCTAACAGTATTATTTGCTACAGAAGCTACAGAATAAGTTATAAAATTAGAATCTGTAAACGTTTGCGAATACCCAATTACAGCTGTAAATAGAGTTAATAAAATGAGTAATGATTTTTTCATAATTATAGGTTTTAAAAGTTTGTTTAAAGCCAAAGTAGTATTATGAACCACACTAAAAAATAGGTAATCTTTTTATGATAGGTTTGAGGTCATAAGCGTTGTGGTTGAATTAATATGTGCTTGTTAAGTTTATTTACTTATTTAAAAAACTAGTATTCAATATTACCACCTATTTTCTACTTTCAAAATGCGTTATTAAAACTGCAATAGAAATATCATTAATTAATCACTAACAGTTTTATCTTCGTATTAAATTTTTTGTACCAAGCCCAATGAAATTCAAATTCTTAGTTACCTTTTTAGAAAATAGACAACGTAAATCTTATAAACACCATGATAAATACTTGCATTTTGTTTGGGGCTATTTTATCAATTTTGTAGTTATTGCTTTATCAATAGTGTTTTTTAATGTTTGGATAGGTTTGGGTATCTGCTTTGCTCTAGATGTAGGTTTAGAATATCTCCAAAGAATTAATGGTGGCTCAAACTCAAATAAAGAGCAAGCTTTAGATGTTTTTGCAGGTTTTATAACTGCTCCAGTTTGGGCGTGGATTCTACCTTATGTTATTACTGTAAATTAAAGAGAAAACAGGTTAAAATAAAAAAGATTCACAAGCCTCCGCTTTTAAATAGTGGTTCTTGTGAATCTAGAATTTCTATGTAGCCTTTTTAAACTGCGTTTGTTTAGATAATACTTTCGTTTTCTAAAGGGTATTCCATACAGGATTTTAGCTTTCTTAATTCTGTTTTAAAGCTTTAACATGTGCATAAACTAATACGCCATTAATAGTGGTTTCCAATTTGGTATCTAACATTTTTACACCTTTAATGTCATTTACAATGCCTTCTGGCGAAATTGCAAAAACATTAAAAAAGGCATTGTCTTTACCAATAGCTTTAATGTAAACTATGTTTCCAGATTTTCCAACACCTTTTACTGGTAATAAAACACCTTCGTCGGTTACGGCTTTAATATCTAATAACGTACCATCATTAGCAATGGCTTTTAATGGAAAATACATATCATCTTCCTTAACGATGAGTTTTATAGGTAACTGCTCACCATTAACAAGGGCTTTTACATTTAAAATACTAGTGTCATAAAAATTTTGAATGGCTTTTACGTTGTACATATTGCCGTCTTTATCAATAGCTTTAATCTTTACAAGTTTAGCATTAGGCAAATAAGCTTTTACATCCCAATAAATATCTGGAGGTAATTCGGTTTCGGGTTTATTTGAATCTTTACCTTCAGCATCCAATACCTGAGCATTTCCAAAGGAAACACAAAGTATAAAAACGAGGATTAGATTAATAAAATTTGAAAGTTTGAGTACTTGTTTTATAGTTTTCATTTGTTGAAAATTTGATTATCTAAAGATATTGAGAACTCTTTAGTATAAACATGATATTAATCACTTCACTTTGGTAAAGAACATCATAATATAGCATAAGGGATTAATTTTTTCCGAACCTAGAATCTGAAATTCTAATAGTTTGTGTATTTAGATGAATTATTAAATAAAAAAAAATGGATCTACAATAGCACTTAATTTTCAAAATCCCACTAAAACCAATTATCTTGCAGTAACTAAAAACTTCAGGCAAGTATCAAAAAATGATCTACACTATCATCGATGTTGAAACTACAGGGCAAAGCAATCGCATGACCGAGATTTCTGTTTTTAAATACGATGGCGAAACAGTAATTGATGAGTTTACTTCATTAGTAAATCCAGAAAGTTATATTCCGCAACATATTACTGCACTCACAGGAATCGATGACGCTCTAGTAGCCAATGCACCAGTATTTGCAGAGATTGCTAATGATATTCTCAGTATTACTGAAAATGCCATTTTTGTAGCGCATAATGTCAACTTTGATTATAATGTGATTAGTGGTGAGTTTAAAAGGATTGGTTTAGAATTTACTCGTAAAAAACTCTGTACAGTACGTTTATCTCGTAAGTTATTACCAGGACATCGTTCTTATAGCTTAGGGAAACTTTGCAAAGGTTTAAACATAAACCTTGTAGATAGGCACAGAGCAAGAGGTGATGCAGAAGCCACAACAATTCTATTTGAATTACTATTGCAACAACCCACTGCTTATACAGTATTTACTGAATTTCTAAATAAAAATTCTAGAGAAGCCTCCTTACCTCCTAACCTACCTAAAGCAACCTTTGAGGCTTTGCCACATGCTGCAGGTATTTATTATTTTAAGGATAAGAAAGGAAAAGTAATATATGTTGGTAAAGCCAAAGACCTTAAGAAACGTGTACTGAGTCATTTTTATAGTAAGACTAAAAAGGCGCAAGACATGGTTAGAGAAACTGGAGATATTGATTTTGAAACTTCAGGAAGCGAGCTAGTGGCTTTGTTAATGGAAGATGCAGCTATTAAGCATCATTTCCCTGTATATAATAAAGTGTCTAAACGAACCATTCAGTCGTTTTCTATATTCTCTTATGAAGATCGTAAAGGTATTCTGCATTTAGCAAGCAATAAAGGACGCTTAGTGCCTAATCCTATCATTACGTTTTATAATATCAGAGATGTGCGTGCATTTACTGAGAAACTTTGCGCTAAGTACAATCTGTGTCCTAAATATTGCCATTTGCAAGAAGCCGTTTCTGAGTGTTCACATTACAGTATTAAAAACTGTAAAGGCATTTGCAGAGATGAAGAACCTGTTGAAGATTATAATAACAGAGTACTTGAAGCTATTTATGATATTTCGGATAATAAAAATGATATTATCGTTAAAGAAAAAGGCAGAAACACCAATGAAGAAGCCTTTGTAATGATTAAAGGTGGTGTATATTTAGGTTATGGCTTTATAGAGAAAACAGAAACCATCAACCATATTGATGATTTACAGGCTTTTCTTATCCCTCAGAAAGATAGTATTGATATTCAGAAGATTTTGCGACCTCGTTTGATCAAAATATAGCTGTTAGCTTTTGACTTTTAGCTCTTAGTTACTAGCTGTTGCTCAATAAACCCAGATTGTCACTTCGAGTGAAATTCCTTTTTCTGGAATTTTGTATCGAGAAGCTTCAATAGTACAAAAGGTTCTTGATACATTTCTCGCAAACTCGAAACACTCGAACTGACATAAGTGGTTCATTTAATGTACATATTACTATATTTAGATTATCATATCTAATGTCTCAGAAGCAATTCCAAATATGAAAACATATTACGTCTATATCTTAAAGTGTTCAGATAAAACTTATTATACAGGAATAACATCAAATCTTTCAAAAAGATTCACTGAACATGAAAATGGAAAACACAAAGACAGCTACACTTATAAAAGAAGACCTTTGGAATTAGCCTTTTATGCAGAGTTCACTAATGTAGAATTAGCTATTGAAACTGAAAAACAAATTAAAAAATGGTCTAGAGCGAAAAAAGAAGCTCTAATTAATAATGAGTATGAGAAATTGCCTAATTTATCTAAGAAGAAATTTAAGTAAAACTAGTTCTCGAAAAAAAACAAAGTTGTCACTTCGAGTAATTTTTTTCTTTCAAAAAATTGTATCGAGAAGCTTCAATAGTACAAAAGGTTCTCGATACGTTTCTCACAAACTCGAAACACTCGAACTGACATTATAGTTTAAATCAAATTATTTGAACCCTAACCTTCTTCTTCTTCAAACGTACATTATTCAACTTCTCAACTAAATCATCTGCAATACTAACTGGCACAGCTACAAAAGCACAATCTGGTTTTAGTTCAATAACACCTAATTGATCTTTGTTGATATGACCTTGTTTAAAAAACAAACCTGCAATATCACCTTTAGAAATTTTATCTTTTCGTCCACCAGAAATAAAAAGCGTCGTCCAAAAAGGAGGCTTAATCTCTTTATTTGCATTAACACGAATCGTTTGAGATTTCCCTACAAACTCAGGAAACACTTCACGATCACCTTTTATTAAATAAGCAGTTCCTTTAGAATTTACTCTAGCAGTTCGTCCGTTTCTATGCGTATATTCTTGAATTGCTTCAGGAATTTCATAATGAATAATATAACTCATCTCTGGTATATCAATTCCACGCGCTGCCAAATCACTGGCCACAAGAACAGTTACCGAACCGTTTCTTAATTTTATTAAAGCACGTTCGCGATCGCGTTGTTCCATACCTCCATGAAAACAAGTATGTGCAATATTCTTTTTATCCAAAAAGCGGCTTAAATCTTCGAGACGTTCTTTTTTATTACAAAATACAATGCCAGGTTCATTACCAACGTGATGTAATAAATCTACTAAAGTATTATGCTTATTTGCAGATGGCGAAACAACCGTATTAACATCAAGCTTGGAACTTGGTTTTTCGGTTAAGAAATTCAAAGTTTTAGCTCCACTCATATTCAAATACTTAGGAATAGATGCTCCTTCGGTTGCAGAGGTTAAAATACGCTTGGTAACATTAGCCAAATAACTCATTATAAATTTCATCTCACCTCCTGCTCCAACTTCAATAGATATATCAAACTCATCAATCACTAAAGTTTTTATGAATTTAGTCGTAAAACGTGCTTGCTCAAAATGATCGGCTAATCGTCCTGGTGTGCCAATTAAAATTGCTGGTGTGTGTTTCAGTTCTATTTTATCTTTGGAAATTGCTCTGCCTCCATAAATAGCATTGGCTTTATAACCAGAACCCATATTACGTACAACCGTTTCTATTTGAATTGCTAATTCTCTGGAAGGTACAACGATTAAAGCTTGCACTTCTTCGCATTCAGAATCTAAAGCTTCTAATAATGGTAATAAAAAAGCCAATGTTTTCCCTGTTCCTGTAGGCGATAATAGTATCGTCTTCTCATTTTTATGAATTGCTTCCAAGGCTTGGTTTTGCATTGGATTGAGCTCATAAATATTTAATTTTTCAAGAATTTCTTGTTGTGCTTTAACGTTATTTGCCATAACTATTTCTTCCTTTTTTTCTTTTTAGAATCATCTGTTTTAGTAGTTCCTAAAGATGTTTGTGATAATTGATGTGCTAAAACTTTTTCTATTAATTCTTCTTTGGTTAAATGATGAAAAATAGTCCTGACATCTTTACGTAAACTTTCCGAAATTGTACGATTTGGTTTAGTCTTAAATATCTTTTTAGCCCATAATATGGCTTTGTTTTCTTCTATGCTTTGTGCATCTGCTTTTTTGTATTCTTTAAAATGAATTCCTAATTCGTCTTCAAAATCAGCAATATCTATAACTTCTTCTTGTTGCAGAATAGTTAATGCTAAACCCTTTGCTCCTGCTCTAGCTGTTCGCCCACTTCTATGCACATAAGCATCATAAGTATCTGGCAAATGATAATTAATAACATAAGCAACATCTTTAATATCCAATCCACGAGCTGCCAAATCTGTAGCTACCAAAATATCAATATGACCTTCTCTAAATTGTCCCATTATTCGGTCCCGAATACCTTGACTTAAACTCCCATGAATTGCACCTGACGAAAATTTATTAATCGCTAAATTCTTAGCTAGTTTATTTACGGCTGCTTTCGTCTTACAAAAAATAATACCACGTTGACCTAATTTAGAATTTAAAAAATGAAGTAAGACATCTAGCTTTTCAATAGGCTCAACAACTACAAACTGATGATCTATACCTTGATGACCAACCGTTGCCATATTTGCTTCGATATGTACTACATACTTAGACATATAATTCTGAACCATCTGCTTTATCGTTCCTGGCATTGTAGCTGTAAACAATAATGTACGTCTCGATTTGGGAATTTCTTTAATTATAGCATCTAAACCTTCTTTTAAAGCACTCACCATTTCATCGGCTTCATCTAATATAAAATAAGAGATATTAGAAACGTTTATGGCATTTCGTTTTATTAAATCTGCTAATCGTCCTGGTGTTGCTACAACAATATGTGTGGTGCTTTGTAAGCGTTCTATTTGAGGTTTAATGGGAATACCACCACAAATAGTAGTAATAGAAATTTCTGGTAGGTGCTTAGAAAATGATTCTAAATTCGCACTAATCTGTTGTCCAAGTTCTCGTGTTGGAGCGAGGATTACGGCTTGTATTTCGGTATTATCTAAATCTATTAGTTGTAATAAAGGCAATCCGAAAGCTGCAGTTTTACCTGTTCCTGTTTTAGCCAAAGCCACCACATCTTCCTTTTGTTGCAAAACCACAGGAATTGTTTTTTCTTGAATATCAGTTGGAACCGTAATTTGTAAATCAGCTAAACCTTGTTGTAGCTGTTCATTAATTCCTAAATTGGAAAAACGCTTTGACATAAAAAATAATTTTGGCAAAGGTAAGGATACTGTTGTTGGGAATGTGATAATTAGTCCTGTTAACTTTAGTAGACAGATTTAATATTAAAGAAACAAAAAAACCATCAATTAAGATGGTTTTGTAAGTTGTATAATTAGTCTATTTCTTAACCACACGTACATTCACAGCTATTGGACCTTTATCACTTTTTTCTACATCAAATGTAACTTTGTTGTTATCTCTAATCTTGTCTATAAGATTTGTGGTATGTACAAAAATCTCTTCATCTGAGCCTTTAACGGTTATAAATCCGAATCCTTTTTTGTAATTAAAAAATTTAACGGTTCCTTCTTTCCCACCAGTTCCTTTGTTAGAACCGAATAATCTTTTTATAAAATCTAAAATCATTTTTTCTGTTTTGTATATTAAAATGTTAATCTATTATCAATTCAATTAATTAACGTTGCAAAAATAGCATAAATAAAAGAGTATGGAAAAAACCTTGTAATGAATTAATGTTCACGACGTAAAACCTCTAATGGCGAACTCCTAAGCACAGTTTGAATATTACTCAATCCAATTCCCATTACCAATAGTGTAATACCAGGTAAAAACACTATAAACGGAATCAATGATGGTGCAAATGGCTCTTTAAACATAAACAAGGCTAAACACAAACTACTTACTAATGCTAATAAAATACCAACCAAACTTCCGAGCAGACCTAAAAACAGATACTCAAAAGCAGAAATTTTTAAAATCTGTGTATTCTTAGCTCCTAAAGTTCGCAGTAAAACACTTTCTTTAATCCTTTGGTATTTGCTCGTTCTTACCGAACCAATTAAGACAATAATACCTGTAAGAATACTAAAGAACGCCATAAAGTTTATTATCCATGAAACTTTAGCCAAAATATCCTCTACAATGGTAAATACCTGCCTTAAATCTAGAATAGATAAATTAGGAAATTCTGCTACCAAATTTCGTTGTAAGTCAGCAGAACTTGCTTCATCAGGAACTGCTGTGGCTATAACATTAAACTGAGGTGCTTGCTCTAACACTCCTTTTGGAAACACAATAGCAAAGTTAAGTTGTAATTGTCCCCAATCTACTTTTCGAATACTACTAATAGTAGTTTCGGTAAGTACTCCTTGAATATTAAATACAACCTTGTCTCCAATGCCTACGTTAGCATCTTTTGCCATATTATCTGAAAGAGAAACCTCTACAACATCATTTGAATTTAATTGTGGTGTCCATTTTCCTTCTAAAACTTCTTCTGAAGCAATAAGAGAATCGCGATAAGTGGCTCTAAATTCATGATTTAAAATCCACTTTCTAATTTGTAGCGTAGAATCTTGTCGTAAATCATTTACCAATTGCCCTTTAATGCTATGCAAACGCATGGTAACCAACGGAATATTATCAAGAATTGGTAAGTCTTTGGTTTTAATTAATTCTTCTACTCCATTACGTTGATCCGTTTGCACATCTAATATAATCATATTCGCATTTGCTGCAGTGAGATCAAACTTTGACTTTGTTAATAAAATATCCTTTGTAAAATATAAGGTACTGATTAAGAAAGTTCCTAAACCAATTGCAACCACTAAAACCACAGTTTGGTTATTCGGTCTAAACAAATTTAACAAGCTTTGACGTGCTGTAAAACCCCAACTTTTTGGAAAATATGTTCTAATTCCTTTTATAAATAAAATTGCAACACCAGCCAATACAGCAAATGTAATGAGTGTGGCAACCACAAAACCTAAAGCATAGCTTACGTTACCTAATAACCAAAACGAAAACAAAAGCAGAAACGCTAAAATGATCGTAAATACCAATAACCGCACTTTTAATGGTTCTTGAGAAGCTTGTTCATCTACTCGTAACACTTCTAAAGGAGAGACATACCACGTTCTGAGCAGAGGTAAAAGCGCAAATAAAACAGACATAAAAAGTCCTAGAAAAATTCCTATTATAATTGGTTGAGCAGAAATACTGATTTCAACCGTAAAAGGCAAAAATGCTTTAAGGATATAGGGAAATAATTCTTGAAGTCCGACTCCAATAATAGAACCAATAAAACCACCAACAATACCAATACCAGCAATTTGAATCAAGAAAATCAGAAAACTTTGTCGTCGTGTCGCTCCTAAACATTTTAAAACAGCGATAGCTCGTACTTTTTCTTTAATATAAATATGAACCGAACTCGCAATACCTATGCAGCCTAGCAATAACGCAATAAAAGCGGCTAAATTTAAAAACTTACTGACATTATCATAACGATTTCCTAAACGACTGCTAATGCTAGTATGCGTGTCTAAATCAGCATTCTCATTCTCAAGCATCGGCTGAAGCTTTTTTTCGAGTTGAATTAAATTCAACGTATCTGCCGCTTTGTAAAAGAATTGATATTCCTTTCGGCTTCCAAATTGTAAAAGCTTTGTGCCTTCAATAAAACGATATGGAATTATGACAAGAGGCGCAACAGAACTAGAAATTGTTGTACTTCCAGGAATTGCATTTAATGCTCCTGTAATAGGAAGAATTAACTTACCGATTTTTATAGAGTCCCCAGTTTTTATATTAAATTGAAGCAATAAAGTAGCATCAACTAATGCTCCACCTAATTCTTGATAAGTTGTTGCAGCAGAGACTGGTTGTGTATCAATTGAACCATAAAAAGGAAAATCTCCTTTTAAACCTCTAACCTTAACTAATTTGGTGCCGCCATTTTTTGGAAAAGCAACCATAGACACAAAATTCACTTCAGAAGCATCAGGTTTTAAAGAATCTATAATAACTTGTGCACGTTCGGTTGGCTCTTGTCTGGTATCAATAATATAATCAGCTCCCATCAATGCTTTAGATTGCCGCTTAATGTTGTCTTTTAGGTTAGTGCTGAATAATTGAATGGAAACAACAGCTGCAATACCAAGAATAATAGAAGCCATAAATAAGAGTAAACGAACTCTGCTTGCTTTGGCATCTCTCCAAGCCATTTTAAAAAGCCAACCTATGTTTAGTTTAGAGGAACTCAAATTACTGCTGTTGGTTGATTGGTTAATATTTGTCCGCCTTTAAGTCGCAATATTTGCTGTGTTCGGTTGGCTAAATCTAAATCGTGCGAAATAATTACCAAAGTTGTTCCAGCTTCTTTATTCAAATCGAATAACAATTGTATCACTTTTTCTCCTGTTTCCTCATCTAAATTTCCAGTAGGCTCATCTGCGAATAAAATTGAAGGTGCATTTGCAAACGCTCTAGCTAAAGCAACACGTTGTTGCTCTCCTCCCGAGAGTTGAGATGGATAATGATGAAAACGATCTGCCAAGCCTACTTTATCTAACAATGCCATACTTTTTTGCACAGCTTCTTTTGAACCTTGTAATTCTAAAGGCACGCTTACATTTTCGAGCGCTGTAAGTGTTGGTAGTAACTGAAAATTCTGAAATATAAAACCTACTTCTTTATTACGTAATTGTGCTCGTTGATCTTCATTAAGGCTATTTAAATCTTGTCCACATAATTCTACATTACCAGCATTAGGTTGGTCTAAACCAGCACAAAGTCCTAATAATGTAGTTTTTCCACTTCCTGAAGGACCAACGATAGAAAAGGTTTGTCCTTTTTCAACCTCAAATGAAATATCTTGCAAGACAGTTAATTGTTTGTTACCACTAGAATATGTCTTTTCTAGCCCAGTAATCTTTAATATCTTTGGCATATTAATTTTAATTTAGATGACACTTATGTCTAAGGCTCAAAATAATCAATTGGTTTCAATTTTACCAATCTCATTTGTACATAAATTCTTAAAGTTTTGTTATTTTATAATGGCGTTTTTGTTGATAGCCTGTGGGAATGATAAAACTAAAAAAGCAACACCAGAAACTGAAATTCAATCAGAAGCACAAACTAAAAACGTAGTGACTAAAGAAACCAATACAAAAACTATTTTATGCTTTGGAGATAGCATTACAGCTGGCTATGGATTGGACGATAGTAACGACGCTTTTCCTGCTGTATTACAACAGAAAATTGATTCTTTACAATTGAATTATACGCTTATCAATTCAGGATTAAGTGGAGAAACAACAGCAGGAGGCAAAAGCCGAATCGGTTGGATTTTGAATCAGGATATTGATATTTTCTTACTAGAATTAGGAGCGAATGATGGTTTACGAGGAGTACCTTTATCAGAAACTCGCTCAAACTTACAAACGATTATTGATGTTATTAAAGAAAAAAGTCCTGAAACGACCATTATACTTGCTGGTATGGAATTACCTCCAAATATGGGACAAGATTATACTCAGGAATTCAGACAAATATTTGCTGAATTGGCGAAAAAAAACAATTTAAAATTTATTCCTTTTATTTTGAAGGATGTTGGTGGAATTGCAGAATTGAACCAAAGTGATGGTATTCACCCAACAGTTGAAGGTCATAAAATAATGGCAAATACGGTTTGGGAAGTTTTAGAACCTGTTCTTTCACTATAACAATGTTCTTAATTTCTGTCTGTATGCTATTTATTAAGGATCAAACACGCTTTTAGTTGTAAATATTTTAGCACTTAAGTTGAAATATTAAATTCTAAAAAAGCAAAATCGTCTAAAAATTTCTTTTTAGACGATTTCTTACTATTTTGTATTATAGATAAATTTATGCTTGTTTTACTCTAACTGCATTCATGCCACGTTGTCCTTTTTCAAGTTCAAACGTTACTTTGTCATTTTCTGCAATTTCATCAATAATACCACTAACGTGTGTAAAATGCTTTTCGTTAGTCTCTGTATCTATAATAAAACCAAAACCTTTTGAGTTATCGTAAAAAGAAACTTTACCATTTCTAATTGGGTCAAACGGTTCTTCGTCAGATTCTTCTTTTGTAGGTATACCAATAACAATATTCTCAGCCTTCACCTTCACTTTCATTGCTGGATCTGGAGGAGTATCTGTTAAATTGCCATTATGATCTACATAAGCAATCGGAATTCCGCCTGTTCCATTCTCATCTCTTTCGAGTTTACGCGCTTCCATTTTCTTACGCTTGTCTTCTCGTTTTTTTAATCTCTTTTTTTCTTTTTCACTTTTACTAAAAGTCTGTTGTGATTTAGCCATTCGTATTTTTAAAAATTAATATGTGTGTGCTTTTGAAAATATTGATAATGCATACAAGTTAATTAACTTAACAATGAGTAGTATTAAATTCTGGTAAAACAACTCAAAGATTGAGTTACTCACAAAGTATATTTTCAATAAACTAGTTACAAAGATACAATATCTATACCAAATATTAAATTTTAAAGCTTATAAACAACGCCTAAAAGTACTCTAGGCATAAGACTTGGTTGTTTTATAGCCTTATTAGCATCACTAAAGGTAAATTGTGCATCATTATTCGCATTGTCATTTCTTGGATTCACATTGTCATTATCAGGACTATATGATGTGTCATGACCTTTCAACGTATTATTAAAAAAATAATCTAAACCAATAGCAGTAACTAAATTAAATTTTTCTGAAATTTTGAATTGTGTTTCTGCACCAAGACCTAAACCAAATTGTTTCGAGATTACATCAAAATCCTCATTACCACCTACATATTTAAAATTAGCTGTAAAGCTAGAATAACGTGGTCCAAAAACAATGTATGATTCTTCTAGGTTTAGTAAATTAGTTTTCCACATAAAATCTAATCTATAATCAAAAGATTTACCTTTTTCTTCAGGTACTCCATTAGTGGCATTATTAATAAAGATTCGTCTTGCATCAGCAGAATTACCTGGATCTAAACTGGTATAACCAATCCCAAAACGAAGATGCATTGGTAAGGATTCAATAGGGTTTAATGCTGTAAAATTCACATTAAATCCAAGTCCTCTATTGTAACCTGTAAAAAAGCCAACGGCAAATTTAGAATCTTGACTTGAAGTGTTTTGAGAAAAAGAAAAAAGTGAAATGCAAAAAAGTGCTACGAGTAGCATAGGTTTAAGTAGGTTCATAATCTAGATTTAGGTTAATTTGGTGTTATGAAAATACATAACAGTCTATTTACGTTTAAAACCTAAATAAAGATGTTTCTTACTTTAGTTTTTTTAGTTTACCTTTCCAAGAGATTGTATTACTGTTACTAGAAGATGCGGTTAAAAATGTATTTCCGTTTGCATTAACATCAATATTGTATTCATCTTTTCCTATATTAAATTTAATTAAAACTTGTTGCTCATTATCTTTAAATGAAACTTTATAGTTTTCAATTGTACTATTGGCATCAATTGTTTTCTTTTCAGAATTTAAAATCCCAAGGTGACCAGAAATATTAGACTTATTAATTTTTATTATGTTTGATTCGCTATTTAATTGTTCGCGTTTTTTGTTTTTAAAAACCCATTCGGCAACAAACTGATACTGTTGTGTTTTAACCAATGCTTTTAAGTTATTGTAAGACGCTTGAAACTTTGCTATTTGATTTGGTTTAGCTTGTGCATTTAATGTTATGCTTAAGCCAAATAACATGGCTAATAAAACTAGTTTTTTCATGTGTTTATATTTATTAACTTTAAAAGATCACATGCTATTAACCTGAGTTCGACGTAAGATTTATTTTCCAGAACCCTAATAAAAGGTGATATTTGAAGTATAAAATAAGAAGTAATATCGAGATATTTTGAAGA